>Ga0182027_10006546_pt1 | contig 17403 bp, 11 predicted proteins | sample 712E1DmetaG_FD_121300 | JGI IMG/M metagenome (GOLD analysis project Ga0182027, IMG submission 121300) | Permafrost microbial communities from Stordalen Mire, Sweden - 712E1D metaG (Illumina Assembly) | ecosystem: Environmental > Terrestrial > Soil > Wetlands > Permafrost | place: Sweden... | reverse complement strand
TGCAGGATCCGGTTGTAAAAAGTTTTTGGACCAACGAATTTTCAACTTCCAACGAACAGTTTATGGATGTGGCGGCAGTCCCGATTATGAATAAGGTCGGTCAATTTATTTCCAATCCGATTATCAGAAACATGGTCGGACAGCGCAAAAACATGCTTGATTTCGACAAGTTTATGAACGAAGGGAAAATTGTAATTGTTAATCTTTCAAAAGGAAAATTGGGAGAAGATAACGCCGCGCTTTTGGGATCGATGATTATTACCAAGGTTCAGCAGGCGGCGCTTGCCCGTGCCGGAATAGACGAAGAGCAAAGACGGGATTTTTATTTCTATGTTGATGAATTCCAGAATTTTGCCACCGATGCGTTTTCCAGCATCCTTTCCGAAGCCAGAAAATACCATTTGGATTTAACCATTGCCCATCAGTACATTGCCCAGCTGCCGGATGATGTCAAGGCTACGGCATTTGGAAACGTTGGGTCAATTATCGTTTTTCCGGTTGGCGGAGATGATGCGGCATATTTAACAAAAGAATTTTCGCCTACCTTTACCGCGGATGATATGACTAATTTAAATGTCCGGGAAATGTACATAAAAATGTCAATTGACGGAAAACTAAATCCGCCTTTTTCGGCCAGAACGATTAATGTTCCAAAGTCAGAATTTGATTATTCGACAGATATTATTGACAGAACAAGAACAAAATATGCCAGAAACAGAGTGACGGTTGAAAACGAAATCGCAAAATGGAGTAATGCTACGGAAAACATCAGCTCTTCAAGCGAAACAGGAGGGTTCCCCGAACCAATTATCTAGTGAAATTTAATATCGGCCCAGCCGAGGTTTTTTCTTCTAATATCGTCGAGAATCTCTTTACTTAAAACCTCATATTCTTCTTTGGAATATTTTTTGTTCAAAATTTGGTATTCAACGTGGTCTTTATTAGCTACACCCAGGCAATTTTTTACTCCGTAAGAATTGATGATATACGAACTGTCATTGCAATTTGCAGAGTAGACGACGTAGTCGCAGTTAAAACAATGACCGCTATCGGCAATTTCATAACACAACTCATTTTCGGTAGAATAGGTAACATCGTAACATGTTGTTTGAACAGGGGAATCGTAAATATACCCGGAGTCTTTATTATGCCTGGAATCAAAACTCATATAACAATTCTTACAGAAATACACATAATCTCCGTATGGTGAATTTTCGTTGTTCTCCTCATGAGTTTGGGTTACCGGCATGGTCGCTTTGATTTGTTCAACAATTTGTAAAACTTTTTCCCAGGGCCAAGCTTTGTATAGTTTTACTTTTTCCCGGTATTCGGCTTCTGTTAGTTGCCTGTTAAAAATGCAAAATGCTTTATTTCTCATATTTACACAACCAAACATATCATGACAATTGCTGCATTTTGCGCAAAAGCTCGAGTCGTTTAAGTTTGCGCAGTCTTCCAAAAAGTCACAGTTAAAGCATTTTTGCGCATCGACTGATTGATAGCATAGCTCCGACTCGCCATTGTAATCACAGTCAATGGAATTTACGGTGCTAACCGAATCATACAGATAGATCGAATCGGCGCATTTTAAGCAATCAAAACTGAATTTAAGATATTTACAGTAATAAATATGGTCGGCGTATTCGGAATTGTCGCAACTTACCTGATGGGTTGGAGCCATTGGCGCTGATTCAATGAGTTGTTTTAATGTTTCAAAAAATTCTTCGGCTGTCATTTTAACTTATCGGTAGGGGATCACTGATTGTCGTGTCATGTTCATTTAGCCATGCATCATAGTCCGGTTTACACAAAATTACATTAGTTGTTTTTGCCGGATCGTATGAAACGATTATTTCTTTTTGGCATTTTTGGCATTTTGCTTTATATAAAGCTCTTTCATTTCCTCTTAACATTAATCTTCTCAGTTGTCTGCATCCGGGACAATGTGTTGGAAGCGGGAGGCCTTTTTCGTTCAAAAACTGTTGTTCCTGATCAATTACTAAAAATTGTTTCTGACATTTGGTGCAAGTTACAGTTTGACTATTCACACTTTAAGTATATATCAATAGCTTTAGGGTTTCAATTGTTTGGTATAAAGCCGAAGGGATTTTATCAACAGTTTAGTATTATTAATTGAATTGGCGGGGACATTGGCAATTCTAATTTGAAAATCTTTTAGCGCACCATAACCGCCGGCAACAACAATTCCTCTTTCTTTCAAAAATTTAATCAGGCTTTCGGTTTTTTGATCCATTTTGGCAACAATTACGGTTTTTGACCGGAACTGTTCATCTTTTACAAAACTTGAAAGATAGGGGTCGTTGTCTAAAAAATCATAAATAAGTTTTGCTTTCTTATCGGTATCGTTTCTGATTTTTTTAATCCCAATTTTGAGCATGTCTTCAAGTACTTTTTCCAGTAAATAAATATGCATCACGGACGGCGTTTCCGGCGTCTGGTTTTTGCTGGCATATTTCTGAAGACTTAATAGATTATGATAAGTGCCGATATTTATTTTTCTTTTTGACAAACTTTCTGCTTTTTTTAGGGCATTTGGGCTGACAATTAATACTCCAAGGCCGGCGGGTAAGCCCAACAATTTTTGAACTGAAAAAAATACTAAATCAACTGCTTTATAATTCAAGTCGACGTACGGCATGGATGAAACGCAGTCTACGGCAATCAACGTTTCCGGAAAAAGTTTTTTAAACGATTCGATTTTTTTTGAATTAAGCATTACTCCGGTACTGGTTTCATTATGCACAAAACAAATAAGCTCAGTTTTTAAAGGGATACTGACATTTTCGAAATCAAATCCCGATCCTAAATCTGCTTTTTGTTCAAGCGGCTGTTTTTTAAGTTCAATGGCTGTTTCATAAAACCTTTGCGAAAAAGCGCCGTTTACAAAATGAAAACTGTATTTTTCTACGCAATTTTCAATAATTCTTTCCATGCACTCCGTACCGGAGCTTACGAAAAATATCGAATAATCCTCGGGAATGTTCAGTAGCTTTTTTAAATTAGCTGTCGTTTCCGCAAAGATTTGCTCAAATTGTTTTCCGCGATGGGAGATCGAATAAACGTTTTCAATAAGTCCTTTTTCAAGATGTTTTGCAACTGTTAGATAAAGTTGGGATGGACCCGGTGTAAAAAATATTTTCGTCATTAATATAAAATCCTTAATTTAATAGTACCCGGAATATTTCTTAAGAAATCAATAATCTTTTTATCGTAATTTCTATTTACGTCTGTAATTACATAGCCGATTTGTTCATTAGTTTTTAAATATTGGCCTTCGATATTGATTTTGTTTTCGGCAAACACTGCATTAATTTGAGAAAGTATACCCGGTGTATTTTCATGAATATGAATAAGACGGTGAGTTTTTGTTTGATCGGGTAATTGAATTTGCGGAAAATTGACGCTAAGTCCGGTCTCGCCTGTATTTATAAACTGGATAAGTTTACGGCTGACAAATTCACCAATATTGCGTTGCGATTCTTCGGTGCTTCCGGCAATATGGGGAGTAAGGATGACGTTAGCAAATCCTTGCAATGGCGAAACAAATTTTTCATTATTACTCTTTGGTTCATTTGGAAAAACATCTACCGCAGCGCTGATAACTTTTCCCATTTCTAAATTCCGGGTCAAGGCGTCAATATCCACGATGAATCCGCGGCTGGCATTAATAAAGATTACATTTTGTTTCATTTTCTTAAATTCTTTTTCTCCGATAAGATTTGCGTTGGCTTTGTTTCCGTCAACGTGAATTGTAATTACGTCGGAAACTTCAAGCAGCTCTTCTAGGCGGTTGCATTTATGAGCTCTGCCAAGAGCCTGTTTTTCGGCAATGTCATAAAAGTAAACTTCCATACCAAGATTTTCCGCGATAACCGAGAGTTGGCTGCCAATATTGCCGTATCCGACAATGCCAAGTTTTTTGCCTCTTATTTCCCGGGCGTTTATGGCCGATTTATCCCAAATGCCTTTATGTAATTTAGTGCTTTTATCAAAAACATTTCTATAAAGCATAATAATTTCTCCCATAACAAGTTCGACAACGGAGCGGGTATTGCTGTAGGGAGCATTAAATACGGCAACTCCTTTTTGCGAAGCGGCTTCTAAGTTAATCTGATCGGTTCCAATGCAAAAGGCACCGATTGCCAAAAGCCGGTTGGCCTTTTTTAAAACAGGGGAGGTAATTTTTGTTTTTGATCTAATACCAAGAATTGAAACATCATTAATTTTTTGCAAAAGTTCTTCCTCATTTAGAGATGGCGTAAGCGATTCAACTTCGTATCCCTCTTTTTTAAATGCTTCAACAGCCAGCGGGTTGATGTTTTCCAAAAGAAGCACTTTCATTTTTGACTTTGGATAAGAAAGGGATCTTGGAAGATCAAAAAGATAGAAGAGCTCGTCAAAATTTTTAATTACCCGGTCGGCTTTAGACACAACTTTTTTTCTACTGACATTTTCTACAAAAGCGAAAAATTTCTTGGCTCCATTTTTTTGTTTTATAACATAATCGGTATGTCCGTCGCCGATTATGTAGGCATCGCCGTCTAAATTAAGCAGTTTTACGGCTTTTAGTTTTCCATCTTTTTTAGCCAGTAAATTATCTTTATTAAAATTTAAGTAATTGTTTTTTTTATCGAACACGAATGAATTACAAAGAACATGATTTTTTTCTATGCCGTATTCACTGACAACCGGTAAAATATATTCAATAAATCCGCCGGAAACGATATAAATGTTGTTTTTATATTTTTTAAAAAATTCTTTGTTTCTTTTTACGGAAGGAGTAATATTTCTTTTTAAAAGTAAAATAAGTTTTTCAATGTCATTTTTACCGGGTTTAAACAAGGCAAGTCTTTTTTGAAGAGAAGTAGGAAAATCTATTTTGCCTTCCATGCCAAGATTTGTAATGTTTTTAATCTCCTTTAAGACGATGTCTTTTGCAGGGTCGTCTTTTAACGATATCTCGGAAAGCGCATCTAAGGCTTCTATGGAAACGAATGTGCTGTCGAAATCAATAATTAAGTTTGGATTCATTTTTTTCATTTTTTGGCAGAAGTTTTTTGAAGAACACGATTAATTTTAGAACATCGGTATATTAAAAACAAGAATGAAATAATTTAGCCGGTGAGCTTGGACAAATAAGGAATTTTGTGGACAATAAAAGCAACCCCGAAAGAAATAATAGTTACTGCTAAGAAATACAAAGGGTCATACCAAAGCGTTTGGGCGATAGTTCCGTGAGATTGTTCAAAAACATTTTTCAAAAATCCGTACCAAATTGCTTCAAGAAAAATTACATGCGTAAAAAACACGAAGAAAGAAAGTCGGGAGAATGTTTTTATTGCTGAAATAAATTTTAATTTATGGTCGAAAGCCCAATATGTAAATCCCGCAAAAAAAAGAGTATAGACTAAGACACTTGGACGCCACGAGGAATAAAAGGCAAGATAGTTATGCGTTGCCAGGTAACCGGTTAATCCCTCAAAAAAAACTAAAAATGCAAAAATTATAGTTCCAAAGAATAAAACTAATTTCCATCTTCTGATGAAATTGAAAAATACTTCCTGGTTTCGGGCCAGAGACATTCCAAGAATAAATACGAAGTAGTTTAAAAGCGCAATGCTTAGTGGGTAGTAAAATTGCAGGGGTTTAATATTATAGTCATGGTAAAGCAATAATAATTCAGATAATCCAAGCGCAATCATTATCCATTTATTCCCAAGCAGCCTAAAATATTTATGGATAAGCGGAAAAAGTAAGTAGAAAATTAATAGTGACGGAATAAAATAAAGTTGGTACGAAGCATCGCCTTTTAATATTGAATTCAAAAAATTTGCGCCATGACTTTTATTGTAAATAAAATAATAATAGATAGCGCTCCAAAAGACATATGGAATGAAAATCCGGCTGAATCTTTTCTTGAGATAGGTAAAGTAACTTTCGTGTAAGTGATAATTTAGCTCAAGTACAAATCCGGAGATCATGAAAAACAGCGGAACGGCAAAGCGGGCAGCCTGATTTAGAAAAAGCGTCCAAGGCGTTTTTAATAAATTATACGAAGTAACTTCGAGAGTTCTGGTGGTGGTGTGGATCAAAATTACCGCAAGTATGGAGATGGTTCTCAAAATATCAATTACGGGATTATATAATTTTTGTTTTTCTTCTTCCACAAAAAGATTTTAGCAGATTTTGAGTTATTTTAAAAATTTTATTGCGGCTGTAAAACCGGACTCAAATATTTTTTCCACCAGAGAACATGCTCTTCATCTAAATTATTCCATTGTTCTTTAAGAGCTACATACTCATGTGCTTTTGGAATATTTGCCGAGTATGCGACGTTCTCTTCACTAACATATTCAGGTCTAAGCCATTGCAATAAACCGACTCGCCTAAACTCCCAAGCCTCATCATATCGATATATTTTACCGTCAACGTAAACCATTTTGGTCGTGCCATCTGCCTGAGGCACACGGTACCAATTAAAAGGATTTGTGTCCAGCTGCCATTTTCTTCTTAGCTCAAAAGCATTAACATATTCAGCCATTTGAGCAATGTCTATTTCCGAAAGCTTATTGGTTGCTATTAACTCGGCTGCTGAGGCTGATCCCTGCGGAACTGCCTCTTGAGTAAACCATCGATAAGGAGGTCCTTCCGGATCTTTGTCGACAATTCGAAGATGTGGAATTTGAAATTCATCTAAAAGCTTTTCTCTGGAAACGGTTTGGAGCATGGCTTTAAATGCATTGTGGGTGTTAATCGATTCTGGTCTAACGGTTTTTAAAACAAGAACAGGATCTCCTAAGAGATGGTAAACTGCTTTCTTCTTGCCTATAATGCGCTTATACCCGGGATCAACGGAGAAAGTCTTCTCGTCGATCGAAACAATTTGCGCTTCCTCATCATAATCAATTGTCTTTAAAAGTTTTTGGTAATCAATTGTTTTTTCGGCTATATCGATTGTCGTATCTTTTTTTGCTACACCACTACTTCTTGGTTTATCTCCCGCAACCAGCATATGAGTAGTTGGGAAATCAATTTGCTCTAAGTTGCCGGAGCCACCCATTACATAAAGGCCAATTTTTCCTCGGAGCCGATTAGTTAAAATATACTCATTTGGATCATCCCAAACATGTACGTTTACATAGCCCGTTTGCTTAAGTATTTCCTCAGCCTGAGAGGGAGTCCAATAGGTGTATTTTTCTAAAATTTCCGTAGCCCAATTGTCGGTGTAATCCTTGCGTAAATAAAACTCATGTGCCCATTCTGCGTCAAGCCTGATGAATTCTTGCCCATTTATGGTGACGATTTCGTATTCAAAGGCATTTCCGCCTCTAAATTCCTGATGGAATCTTTGGAAAAGCGTTTTTTTAGATAATAAATTGTAGTCAATTACGCCACTTACTGAAGCTTCAGACACATTGTTAAATCCATCATCTGTTTGAATCTGCATATATACAGGACCTTCTCTTTCCGGTTTGGCAAAATCTCTAATAATAATTCTTCCTTCCGGTTCGAGTTCGATAAGCGTTGATCTTACCGCATCAATCATTTTGTGTCCTTCATCTCCAAAAGATTCTATCTCATGTCCGCTAGTGGAGTAATATTTTACGCGGATAGAATTTTCCGGAAAATTTTGTACCGCGGCGTCCCCATAGCTCAAATGAACTAAAGCTCTGTTTTCTTCTGCGCACTCCATAAGCTCATGAGAAAGATCTTGTGCGATTACCGTAGCATCTCTAAATTCCCGTGCAACAAATTCGGTTACCTGCCCAGTGCCTGAGCCGGCATCAACAATTCTGTCACCATGCGATATCTCCGGGAAAAGGGGAACCATTGCTTCTGCTTTAGCTAGCGTAGAGGCGTTTAGAGAACCTTCGTATTTAATACGGTTAGGGCGTTCTCTAGATGCTCTATCTCTTATGTTTGTTAGCTCTGCTAAGCCATTTACTGTACCGGAAGCAATCTGTTCTACCATATGCACTATTATACTCTAGGACTAATTGAATTTCAAATTCGCGAAAATAATTCCAGCGAATTAACTTTATTCCTCTCCAATTAGGCTCAAATTAGATGTATAATGCAATAATGCAAAAACTCTTTCTAAAATTTTACGCGTTCGAATACAGGAATTTTTTTAGTAAGTTCCTGTTTTTATTTGACTCCGAATTTATCCATGAATTCATAGTAAACATTGGTGAGAAAATTGGCGGCTTTGGAGCTTCCAGAAACCTAATCAAAAAAGTTTTTTACGTTAAGAATCGAAAATTAAATCAAACGATTCTTGGCATCAACTTTGATAATCCGATAGGACTGGCAGCAGGTTTTGACTATAAGGCGAAATTGATTAAGATTTTGCCTTCCCTTAGCTTCGGTTTTCAAACAATAGGAACAATTACCAACCATTCATATAATGGAAATCCAAAGCCCAGACTTGGACGATTAATTAAATCAAAATCGCTAATGGTAAATAAAGGCTTTAAAAATCCCGGAATAAAAGAAATTGTTAAAAAGCTCCAGAAAAACGGATTTAAAATTCCGGTTGGGTTAAGTATCGGCAAAACAAATACTACCAAAAATATGTCACAGCAAGAGGCAGTGATAGATATTGTTTCCGCTTTTAAGATAGCCGAGTGCTCAAGAGTCAATTTTAGCTATTACGAGCTAAACATCAGTTGCCCGAATCTTTTTGGAGACGTTGATTTTTATTCTCCGGAAAATTTAAAAGAACTTCTTGGCGCGGTTACTAATCTTAAGCTCAAAAAACCATTGTTTATAAAGATGCCGATAGAAAAAACGAATGATCAAACGATAAAAATGTTGGACGTAATCACAGAGCTTCCTATAGCCGGAGTAATATTCGGAAATTTACAAAAAAACAGAAAAGATAAAGCTTTTGATGTAAAAGAGCTTAAAAAGTTTCCTGTTGGAAATTTTAGCGGAAAACCAACGCAGCAAAGGTCAAACGAATTAATAGAATTGGCCTATCGAAACTACGGTAAAAAATTAGTAATTATTGGCTGCGGAGGGATTTTTAACGCCCAGGATGCGTATAAAAAAATAAAACTGGGAGCGTCTTTGGTGCAACTTATCACAGGTTTAATTTTTGAAGGGCCGCAATTAATTGCCCAAATTAATATTGATTTGGTTAAGCTCTTGCAAAAAGACGGTTTTATCAATATCTCCGAAGCTATTGGTAAAGACGTCAGCTAATGCTACTTATTCTCTTCAGGTTGTTTTTTGGGTAAAAGTGTGGTTACAATAAGGTATGCTCAGGGAAACATTTATTGGCAGACTTCCTTCTCATTTTAATTTAAACAGGGTAGTGGAGGCATTTATTGTTTCGGAAACATTTTTTTGGGCAGCCTGGAATTTTATTACTCCGATTTTCGCAATTTTTGTCATCAACAATATTAAAGGCGGAAATATTCAAATAGCCGCATCCGCTTTCAGTTTCTATTTAATAACCAGAGTAGTTTTTGAAGTTATCGCAGGAAAATATTCAACCCGGAAAAGCGACGTACATAAGCTTTGGATGACAATTGCAGGAATGATTCTTTTAAGCGGCGCATATGTTGGATTTGCTTTCTCTCACTCAATAAGTCAGCTATTTCTTTTTTATGTTGTTACGGGAATAGCTGTCGGTATTGCAACTCCGGCAAAAAACTCTTTATTCTCGGCGCATCTTGATCACGATAAAGAATCGGCGGAATGGAGTATGTATGATGCCATAACATTATCAGGTATTGCTTTGGCAACAGCTTTAGGCGGATTTATTGCCAGTGCTTATGGATTTCAGCCATTATTTTTACTAGCTGCTCTAATCAACTTCTTGGGAATCGTCCCCTATCTGATATATATAAAAATCTAAGATTTTCTAAGAAGTTGCGGGATTTAAATAAAGTTAATCTTTACTTTTTTCTTTTCTTGCGGTAAATAAAATAGGTGATTGCGGCAAGAATTATAAGAATTACAAAAGAAAGCATTAGGTGGTTTAATACCCAGTTTGCAGAACTAGAAACTAAAGTTTTTCCAGCAGGAGTTGGGCTTATAGAAGGAGTCGGGGTTGCGCTATTGGTTGCCGCTCCTAAAACTTCGGGTTGTGTTTGTGCACCTAGAACTTCTGTCTGTACTCCTCCCAACCCTGTTGCTAAGCCCAAGACGCTTCCTTGCAGCGTAGGTGCTTGTGTACACGATGGGCAACTGGATGATCCATCAGACTTTCCGTCAGATCTTCCATCTCCCGGTCCGCCAGAGGAGGGGATATTAATAGTGTAGATGGCTTCTAAAACATCACTGGTATTCCCGGCATTGTCGTAGGCAATCGCTTTAATAGTCATATCATGGTCAATAGTTATTGGCGCTGAGTCGTCCAGCGAATACGAAATTCTTGTTCCCGAAGTTGCTGGATCTGTTCCGTTAGTTGTGTAATAAATCTCTTTTAATCCACTACCCGAATCAGAACTTGATAAAGTCACTAATTGATCGCTCGTATAATTTCCTGCTCCAGGCGTTGCAGATGGGGTAGCAGGAGCAGTATTGTCTACAATCACCTTTATGTCTTGAATGTTTGATCTTCCGGCATTATCTTCTGCCCGTGCGCGCAAAACGTAGCTCCCATCACTTAATCCAGTTGTGTCCCATGTTGTTTCATACGGAGAATCTGTATCCTCAATAATAGTTTTCAAATGATTAGTGTCTACTCCATAGCGGAATCGCACAAAATCTATACCAGATATTGTATCGCTAGCATCTACGCTTAAATTTACTACTCCCTTGACATAGTCACCGTCTAATTGGGTAATCCATAAATTTGTCGGGTTTGTTTTATCAATATGTGCCCCGTTAGAAGTAACAGGAATAGTATTACAGTTTCCAGCTGCATCACAAACATTTGGCGTTACAGAGCAGGTTTGGTTTGCGCCTTGTGTTTTAATGACACAACTTGCAGGATTTCCCGACGCAATTCCGCTTAAAGAATCTACGTAGCTAAAAGTTGAAGTTTGGTTAGTAGTATACCACCCTGAGAAAGGTGTTTGAGAATTAAGAATCGGTGCGGTTTTATCAATTTTTACTTTATTTGCGGCTGTTTTTACTGATTCTTGGTTACCAGTGTTATCTATGGAGAAGTATTTAATAGTATAAATTCCATCACTGGAGAGAGTAAAAGAATTGCCGCTTGGGGAGTTAGTTGTGGGTTTTGAGCCATTGGTCGTGTAATAAGTGTGTGCGCAACCCGAACCTGTGCCATCATTACAAGTTAAATTTACTGTGACACTTGAATTGTGCCAAGCTCCATCAGTATCGTCGGTTGTCGTTGGAGCTATAGTGTCAACCTTAAACGCATGACTACTGTCCGTTGTCATTGTGTTTCCGGCTAAATCCTGTGCTCCGGAAATATAAATAGTATGTAGTTCTTGATCTGGAGCTGGGAGAGTATAACTAAAACAAAATGTTTTTGCGTTACTATCACCACAATTATTAACTACCTGATTTCCAACAACTGTATAAACGTCAATAGTTGGAACATTAGCAATATCCTCGTTAAATGTAACTTTGATTGTCTTGTTTGGCATGTCAGCAATGTTGAATGTCTTACCATCAGAGTTAACTGAAGTGACTGTAGGTGCTGTTGTATCATAGGTAATTGCGCATTTAGGTGTCCAGTCACTTTTATTGCCGGCAGCGTCATAAGCTCTTACTCTAACCCAGTAGGTGGAGCCATTAGTAGCACCGCCACCATTAACATAGTTTGTAGATAGAGACGAAGAGTCGATAAGCGTTCCTTTCGGTGAGTAAACTTCTCTATCATACCCCACTACTCCGTTTGCGTCCGTAGATGGGCCCCAGAGATTTGTCATCGGTGAATAGTTCAGGCTTTGCCCGCACGTTCTATAGTTGTTAAAGTCAGTACCGCTTGTGTAATCGCTTCCGACCGGTGGGTTTTCGGTAGACCAACCAATTTGCCCGGGAGTTGTAGGCGCTGTTTTATCAATATTTGCAACAGTTGCCGTGGCGCTTCCGGTATTTCCAGCCGCATCACGAAATTCAAAAGTAAAACTACCATTATTAGTAAAGGTATAATTTGTTGAGCTGCCATTATTAGTTACTGTAACCGGTTCGCTCGGATTAAGAGTGGCAGTAACGTTGCCATTAGTTGGTGCAGTAGTTGAATAATTTATAGTAGCTGTTGGTGCAACTGTATCAAGCGTTACATTCCAAATCGGGCTCCAGGCGCTCTCATTCCCCGCGGCATCAACGGCTTTAACTTGCCAATACCAAGTGCCATCTCCGGCTCCGGAAGAATGAATCATGCTCGTGGGTAACGTTCCGGAAGTCCAAAGTCCATTCGTCAACACCCCCCAGAATTAGTAGGATTTTGAGAAGCTTGGTATCTGTAAGTGATAGGAGAATTGTCGGTCGAATCATCCCAATTAAAATCAAAATTGTTCGTAGCAATTGTTGTATTATGTGGTGTTCCATTAGCTGGAACAGTTGGATCTGTATTATCAATATTTATCTGCCATGCAGGAGACCATGCGCTACAATTACCTACAGCATCGCATGCTTTTACATGCCAATAATAAGTTACCTCGGGTTCTCCGGGATTCATAATTTCAGAATCTGTCAACGCAGATGATTGATAAGCGGTGGACGTAAATGAACCATCAGAATTTGTAGTGTTAGATAAACTTGATTCATAATAATATACAACCGGCGATGATGGATCAGTTACATCAGTCCAGTCTGATTTATTAGAATTTGAAGTATGACGATAGGCGCCATCGACCGGGCTTACTAATGAAGGCGTCGCCGGAGCGGTTGTATCAGGAGAAAGCGTATTGAAAGTTAAAACATTACCGGGATACCACGTTCCGCCGACTTGAGACCAAGCTACGAAGTAGTATTGTGTACCCGGTGTAAGACTTGTAAGAGGTTCGTTGAAAGAACTACCGGCTGTTTTTGCTCCTAAACCAGTATCGTGCGTCCATCCGGATGGAAGTTGACTGTCGCAGCTTGTGCAGGCAGTGAATGGACCAGCAGAAGTTGTCCCCCACCAGAAAGAAGCGTTAGATGCATCATAATCTCCATTGGTACCATTTAACGTTGCACTAGTTAAGGTTTTATCGGTAGCAGCTTCCGTAACAGGATTTGCTGAGCTAAGAGTTATCATCGCTGAATCAGTAAACCATGATTTATAATCTACGTTCGAGCTTACAGAATTTCCTGTGCCTGATGGATTATTATAATTTGGTGTACTAGGAAGTGTCTTGTTGTCATAAGGACCGGAGGCGTTTCCCCACCAGTTGTTGGTAGCATTTAAAAGAGACGATTGAGAGGGCCAGTTAACCCCAACTGTGTTTCCTGAAAGACTATTTTTATCAGAAAATGTTGTAGTTGAAGGATATTGCGTTCCGGCACCATTATTATTGCTTGTGCCAAGCAATCCCACACTAAGATCCTTTATGGTGTTATTCGAAAGAACAGTACCTGTAATTTTACCGCTTAGCTTAATTCCAACTGCATTATTTCCTGTAGCTCCGCTAATTTGATTGCCGCTAATTACAGCGTCGGTAGTTTCTCCTCCTGTACCGGCTGGATCATCATTTACTAAATAAATTCCCTTGTAATTATAATATGACGTCGCTGGTAAATTTTTAATAATATTATCTACGATAGAAATATTTGTATATTTTCCAGAACCAAGAGATGTAGATGGGTCATTTCGACGCGCACTATTAAAAGTGATTGCAGATCCATACCATGTTGGGTCCGCAGACACCATATCAATAGTATTTTTATTTACTTTTTGTAGAGTCGTAACGTCATTTCCGTTATAGGTCATAAAAAATATCGAAGGAAACGCACCGTCAAGGATGTTGCTTGTAATTTCGGTTTCTCCTAGTTGTCGTTCTACAAGAATACTGTTGTTATACGTATTCGAAATTTGGTTCCCTGAAATGACTAACATACGGACATCACCGTATCCAGCAATAATTCCAAACTGGTCACCAGCAGCAGTGAGATTGGTGCCGATTATATGATTGTTTTTTATTTCGATTGTTCCCGACGCATCGGTTCCACCTGAGGAAACAATTCCATTGCTATAATCACCAGTCTTAATATCAAACCCTTCAATTTTAGTATTCCCCGTCAAATCAGTAATATCAACTACATTGCCAACTGTCCCAAAAGAGGTAGCATCAATAATTGATTGACCAACGCCAGTAAGAATAAGTGGCTTATCGATAATTATTCTTTCATTATACGTTCCCGCTGTTGCAACAATTGTGTTGCCAGAAGTTGCGGCATTTATAGCGGCTTGAATGGTAAGAAAAGATTGTTCTCCCGGATCAAGAACGCCATTTGTGTTTGTATCAATAAAAACTGGTCCCGGTAGTGTGGTAAAAGTCCGAATTGTACCGGGTTGCCATGTACCACTAACTAAAGACCAAGCTGCAAAGTAATACGTCGTGTTCGGTGTTACCGCTGGGAGGTTCGTAGGAACACCAGTAGTTGTAATAGACATAAGGGAAGCAGAGAAATTAGTGTTTGCAGTAATAGTACCAAGGTCAGGTGTGGAGTAAACGCCAGCTGGAATTGTCGGACTCGCGGTGCTGAACGTATTTAGCGAAACCCAGAATGAGTGCCCAGTAGCGATAGAACCTCCATTGGTGCCATTCAATGTCGCATCAGTCGTAGTAACACCAGTAGCAGGTTGTGTGGTAACGGGCACCGTAGGATAATCTGTAAAAGTGGTGGTGGCGACGACTGTTCCTGTTGAATCTTTTAATTCCGCTTTGTAATTTGGTCTGTAGTTTCCGTCGAGTTGATAAGCATAAGCAAAAAGTCCTTTGTCATCGCTTGTTACATTGATAGTTGTTGAGGTTGCGGGATTATCGGTAGAAGAAATTGTTAAAGAATAATTTGAGTTTGGTAAAAGATTAGAGCCGGTAATTAAAGCTGTGTCGGTTGGTGCATAATCCGGTTTGTCGGTTGTAAGACTGGCGCTTCCTTCGGAAACGATCATGTCCAAATCAATTGTTGGAGCGGAAACGTTTTTAAGAATAGTCATGCTTAGCTGTTCGTCGCCGGTTGTTTGTTCTGGTGTTGGAGTTAGTGATATGGTAGGAGTTACGGAAGTTGAATCTCCTTGTACTTGGGATTGATTATCGTTGGATGAATTCGAGTTATTTGAAGATGAATTATTATTGCTTGGCGGAGAATTGTCAGTTGGCGTTGGTGTTATGGTGTCAGTCGGAACATCCGTTGGCGTTGGCGTTAGCGTATCTGTTGGAGTATCTGTTGGCGCTGGAGTAACTGTTTCTATTGGTTGGGTTTGATCAACGGTTGGTGTTGGTGTTGCTGTTTGGTCGGATGGAGTTTGGACAATAGTTGGTGTTAACGTATCGGTTGGAGCTGTTTGGTCAACGGTTGGCGTCGCATTACCTGCTGACGCGGTACCTTCGGCCTGGGCGTAGGCTTTTTGGGGTAAGATTGCCGCGAAAGGACTAAACGACTGGGCGATAATCGAAATAAGTGCAATACATGTAAGGATTTTTCTGCCTAAAGTCCTACTCATTATTTCTTCGGGATAAATACTTTTTGGAGAATACCATGACTTAGATAAAAATACAATATCTCATAGTAAATTACTATGGCAACGTAGCTTCTATATATAATAGTATCGGTGAGCTCAAGTAAGACAATCGATGTTAGAAGAGTTTGAAAAGGCCGGGGGCGAAAAGAGAGATTGCATAAAAAGTGGAAGCGGCGGCAATTAAAATCAAAGTGATAATCAAAACCGTATTGACGATTTTGCCGTTAGCGTATTCTCCCAATAGTTTTTTATCGTTGGACAGAACATATAGGAATATAAAGATGGGTATCAAGAGTACCGCATTAATTGCCTGGGTAACAACCAAGATTGTTATAAGAGGTAAGAAAGGCAGTAAGACAATGGCTCCGCCAAGCATTAAAAGCAGTAAGAATAATCCGTAAAACTGGGGAGCTTCCCTAAACTTAAAATTCAGTCCTGATTCAACACCAAAGGCTTCGGTTATAACGTAGGCAGTAGTAATAGGAACGATTACTGCTCCAAAAAGCGAAGCGTTTAAAAACCCGAAAGCAAAAAGAGCCGATGCGAACTGTCCGGCTAACGGTACAAGAGCTTGAGCGGCTTGAGCGGCATCGGTAATTCTGACGCCTTTGGTAAAAAGAGTGGCGGCGCAGGCAACGATAATAAAAAAGGAAATAAAATTAGTGAAAAAACTGCCTAAGAAAACATCGCCTCTTTCGATTTTTAAGTCTGTTTTGGAAAGTTTTTTGTCAACCACATAATCTTGAATGAAAAATTGTCCCCAAGGGGTAATAGTTGTTCCGATAAGCGCCATCAGCATTAAAATGTAAGCCCCGTTTAAATGAATTCCCGAAGGAATAATTAAACTTTTTAGGGCCATGCCAAAGTTAGGATGGGCAAGCAGGGCGGAAACGATGTAACAGACGTAAAAAAGAGAAATAACCAGGAAAAGTCTTTCCAATTTCTTAAAAGTGCCTTTAGTTACCAGAAGGAAAATTAAAATAATTGCCGCCGGAACTGCGATAAATTTTGAAATACCAAATATGCTTAATGCCGCCGCAATACCGGCAAATTCTGCGGCAATAGTTCCCATATTGGCAATAAAAAGACAAGCCATGACAAATGTTGTCCAGCGGATGCCAAATTTTTCGCGGATTAACGATGCCAGACCTTTACCGGTAACCAAACCCATTCTGGCTCCAATTTCCTGTGTAATTGCCAATGCGAAAGTCGTCAAAAGCAATACCCACAAAAGTGAATGTCCGAAATTTGCTCCGGCGACAGAATAAGTAGTTATTCCGCCTGCGTCATTATCGGCATTGCCGGCGATAATGCCCGGTCCGATAATCGCAAAAATCGGGATTAAAAATAAAAGTCTTTTTCGGAAAATTTTAAATAATTTCATCGGTTTGCGTTTTTTCCTCAATCTTGGATAGTACTATACCGGCGGTTACAACTCCAATTGGTTTTTTATCTTTATCAACAACAGGAAGAGCTCTTAAGTTATATCTGCCAAAAAGACTAATTACTTTATTGAAATCAGTTTGGGGATAAACAAATTTTCTTTCCGTTACAAGATCTTTTAGAATTGCCAATGAGTCAACGTCCAGAATATCTTTCGTATAGATAATTCCAACTAATTTTTCGTTGCCGTTGGTGACAACAATTGCTTCGGGTTTGGGGGTTTGCTTATACAAAACATTAAAAGTTTCTTTTATAGTAACGTTTCCGTCCAAACTGACAAAACCGGTTCTCATCGCTCCTCCTGCGGTATAACTGCCAAAATCAAGCAGCCGTTCAACTCTTCC
>Ga0182027_10006544_pt1 | contig 17406 bp, 14 predicted proteins | sample 712E1DmetaG_FD_121300 | JGI IMG/M metagenome (GOLD analysis project Ga0182027, IMG submission 121300) | Permafrost microbial communities from Stordalen Mire, Sweden - 712E1D metaG (Illumina Assembly) | ecosystem: Environmental > Terrestrial > Soil > Wetlands > Permafrost | place: Sweden... | reverse complement strand
CCGCCCCAGTTGGTGTTTACAATTGATGCTCTCTGCGACTGAGGGCCTATGCCATCTCTCCAATGATAGGTGTCTGCAAAACAACCTCCGGGCCAGCGAAGATTCGGAATTTTAATGTCCTTTAGCGCTGCAAGAACATCATTTCGTATTCCAAATGTGTTTGGAATTTTTGAATCTGTCCCGACCCATATTCCACCATAAATACATGCTCCCAGGTGTTCTGAAAAGTGGCCGTAGATGTCTTTACTGATTGTTGGTCCCGAATGATTTGTGATAATCACCAGCTGATTAACTGCTAAAGAACTTGCTTTCTGGGCATAGCTCTGAAGACCTGTGAGTAAAAGAATAATTATTAGATAGGGATATGACTTTCTCATTTTTATTATTTATTAAGTTAATTTACCACCTATTCTCTTTTATTTCCTTTTTGTGACTTTGTAGTAAAAACAACTAACCATGAAAGGTCGCTAAGGATATCACAAAGGTTCACGAAGGAACTGACAAACTATTTCAGTTCCTTTTCAATTAACGATCCTAGTTTTTTGTATTTTTTAAAAAGAGCATCATATTTTTTTGCCCTTTCATTATTCGGTCTATACTCCTTCTCAAATCCTCCACCCATTGCCTGCTGTGCGGAAGTAAGGTCTTTGTAAACACCAGCTACTACCGAAGCTGCCATTGCAGATCCAAGAGCGCAGGTCTGATCGGAGCTTGCAACTTTTATCGGCATATTAAGTACATCTGCCACTATCTGCATAACAAACGGGTTCTTTTTCGCTACACCGCCAATGGCTATAACTCCGTCAATTCTGACTCCTTCAGAAATAAACCTCTCGTTAATCATCCTTGAACCGAAAGCTGTTGCCTCAACCAGAGCTTTGAAAATTTTTGGAGCATCAGAGCCCAATGATAAGCCGGTAATAGCACCTTTTAGTGCCTGGTTAGCGTCAGGTGTACGCCTGCCATTCATCCAATCGAGAGCGACTATTGCTGTTTCCTCATCAGCTAATGATTCTGCACTTTTGCTCAGTTCCGTAATAATTTTATCAGCTGTTTCTTTTATGATTCTGTCTTTAGTTTTCTCATCCAGCCAGTTCATCCCAGGGATTATTCCGGTCATTGGCCACATCAGCAACTTACCAAACCATGCGTAAATGTCTCCGAATGCAGATTGCCCAGCTTCAAGTCCTAACATTCCTGGAATTATTGAGCCGTCAACCTGTCCGCAGATGCCTGCTACAAGTTTATCACCTACTTCTTTCATGGGCGCGACAAGCATATCACAGGTAGAGGTTCCCATCACTTTGACCAGCTGGTAGGGTTTTATCTCACCTCCAACGGCTCCAAGATGAGCATCAAAAGCCCCTGCTCCGACTTTCACATCTTTTGGAAGACCAAGTCTTTCTGCCCATTCATCTGAAAGATGACCAACCGGAACATCGCAAGTGAATGTCTCCCTGAAAAGTCTATCTCTCAGTCCGGTCAGTACAGGATCAAGTTTTACAAGGAATTTTTCGTCAGGTAATCCATTAAAATCTTCATGCCACATTGCTTTATGTCCTGCGGCACAACGACTTCTTTTCAATTTAAGAGGATCGGTGTTTCCACATAATAATGCGGGGATCCAGTCACAATGTTCGACCCATGAGAAGGCATTTTTCCTTACCTTTTCACTATTCCTCATTACATGAAGGATCTTTGCCCAGAACCACTCCGAAGAATAGATACCGCCTTCATATTTAGTATAATCTGTTCCGCCCCATGTCTTAGCTAATACGTTGATCTCAGCAGCCTCTTTTACTGAAGTATGATCTTTCCAGAGTACAAACATGGCATCCGGATCTTTTTCAAATTCAGGCTTCATTGAAAGCGGAACACCTGCTTTATCTACCGCAACAGGTGTAGATCCTGTGGTATCGACAGTTATTCCGACAACGTTTTTTATAACCTCCTGACCTAACCCGGTAAGAGCTCCTTTTACAGACTTTTCCAGTCCTTCAATATAGTCCAGCGGATGCTGACGAAACTGGTTGAGAGAAGGATCACAAAAGAGTCCTTTCTTCCACCTCGGATATTCAAATACTGATGATCCGACGATTTCTCCATTGCCTGTGCCAACAACAACTGAACGGACAGTATCTGTTCCGTAATCGATACCTATAACATATTTCTTTGCCATGCTCTTACATATTTATTTTATTTTTTATCCTGACCGTAATATGCATCACTTCCATGTTTCCTTTTAAAATGTTTATCAAGAAGTGCCTTATTAACCGGCTCTTTTTTCCCCAACAACACTGTATAAAAAGCCATTCTTGCAATCTCTTCAAGAGCAACAGCGTTATAAACTGCGCTTTCCGGATCAACTCCCCAGCAGAATGGACCGTGACAATTTACCAGTATGGAGGGAATAGATAAAGGATCGGATTTTTCGATTTTTTCAACTATTACTTTCCCTGTATTGGCTTCATACTCATTGGCTATTTCTTCATCCTTCAGAAGCCTTGTGCAGGGTATATCCCCGTAAAAATGATCGGCATGAGTCGTGCCAAACGGAGGGATTGACCTGCCCGCCTGTGCCCATGATGTTGCATATGTTGAGTGGGTATGAACTACTCCGCCTAAGCTGCTGAAGCTCTTATAAAGAAGAATATGTGTCGGTAAATCCGTAGAAGGTTTGAAATTTCCTTCCACCACATTTCCTTCAGGATCGAGTACCACCATATCTGAAGCTTTCATCCTCTTATAACCTATACCCGATGGTTTGATCACTACCATTCCGGTTTCCTTATCCCTCCCGCTTACATTTCCCCATGTATGAATCACGAGACCGTGTTTAACAAGATCCATATTGGAATTAAATACTCTAACTTTCAACTGATCAAGCATCTTTTTAACATTTTAGTCTCCTTATTATGATTAAATCAAGTATTATAATTCATTCTCACTGCCATTCATCCCGAAATCCACCTTACCCTAAATCCCTCTCCCAAGGAAGAGGAACTTAATTGCTGAATATCTTGATCTTACGCCCTTTCTCCCCTAGGAGAAGGGGCTGGGGGAAGAGGTCAAATCTTGTCAGTTCACGTTAAGATCAAAATAGAAACCTTCTTTTTTAAAACTTTCGTATCGCTTTGCAATAAACTTATAATAAAAAGCTCCTTTTTTTGAAGTCGTTGTCTCCTTTTCTTCAAGCTTCTGCAGAATATTCATAGAGATGATTTTTCTTCTGAAATTTCTTGTGTCGATTATTCTTTGATAAATAGCCTCGTAAAGATTCTGTAGCTGGACCAGGGTGAATTTTTCAGGAAGAAGTTCAAAACCTACCGGTTTAACTTTTACCTGGCATTGAAGTTCTTCAAGAGTTTTTGCTACCATCTCCGAATGGTCGAAGATCAATTCTGGTAAACTGGAAATAGAGTGCCAATGAGCGCCGTTTAAATCCTTGAGTTTTTTATCTATATCCTGAATTTTAATCAGGGCAAAATATGAAGTGGAAATTACTCTGGTACCGGGATCTCTGTCAACAGCTCCGTAACAATAAGACTGTTCCATGAAGACATTTTTCAAGCCTGTAAGATTTAGCAATATTCTGATTGCAGCCTCATCAAGACTTTCATCTTCATCAATAAATCCTCCAGCTAATGACCATTGTCCTTTGGCGGGTTCGAAACTCCGCTTAATAAGAAGTAGTTTTAACTCTTTTTCAAGAATATCATAACCAAAAATAATACAGTCAACGGCCACAGGATACCTGGCAATTTTTGAATACATCTTCATTTTATTACCATGATTTGGTTAAATAAATTAAGTAATCACGATTATGAAAGAATTAAAAACTGGCCTTTAAAATTAAGCTTAAGCTATTTTATGCCGTCGGCAAAATGATAATATATTTCGTTCCATTTCAATTCATTCCTGAATGCAATAAGATCCAACCGTTCACCAATAAGCAGGTATTCGATTCCCATCATACCCGCGAAATCTTCCATATATTCGGCATTTACCACATTGCTGAAACCAGTATGATGAGCACCGCCTGCCAATATCCATGCTGAAGCAGCAGTCTTAAGGTCAGGCAATGGTTTCCAGAGGACACTGGCTACAGGAAGCTTTGGCATATCGGGACATTTTCCAACTTCAACTTCATTCACAATCATCCTGAACCTGTTGCCTATATCAATTACAGATACATTTATTGCTTTACCCAATGCTGATTTGAACACCAGCCTTGCCGGATCCTCTTTTCCGCCTATGCCCAGCGGATGAACTTCAAGTGCAGGTTTACCCGAGGCAATTGAGGGACATACTTCCAGCATATGTGCTCCAAGTACTTTCATCCCTTTGGGATCGAAATGGTAAGTATAGTCTTCCATGAAGGATGTGCCTCCTTTCAGACCATTGGCCATAACTTTCATTGAACGGACAAGAGCAGCTGTTTTCCAGTCACCTTCAGCGCCAAAACCATAGCCTTTTGACATCAACCTCTGAACAGCAAGCCCGGGAAGCTGCCTCAGACCATGAAGATCCTCAAATGTTGTTGTAAAAGCTTTAAAACTGCCAGCATTCAGAAAGTTCTCCATTCCTAATTCAATACGAGCCGCCTCCCTAAGAGTTTCTGAATTTGCGACTGCTTTTGTAAGCTTATATTCACTTCCATATTCTGAAATCAACTTCTTTATGGCCACCCCGGAAACATCATTAACATATTTAACGAGATCGCCGACACCGTATCCATAAACTGAATAGCCCATTTTCATCTGGGCAGAAACTTTATTACCTTCAGTCACGGCTACATCCCGCATATTATCACCGAAACGGGCAATCTTCATGTTCAGTGAATCATTATAAGCCGAAGCTGCTCTTATCCAAACGGCAATGCGATCTATTGCTTCCGGATCCTGATAATGTCCCACAACGACTTTCCTGTTAAGTCTCATCCTTGTTCCTATGAAACCAAATTCGCGGTCGCCATGGGCGCTCTGATTAAGATTCATGAAGTCCATATCAATCGTCTCCCATGGAATATCCCTATTCAGCTGCGTATGAAAATGCAGGAACGGTTTGTTCAGAATTGTCAGTCCCCTTATCCACATCTTGGCAGGAGAAAAGGTATGCATCCAGGTAATCAGCCCGATGCAGTTCTTGGAATTATTTGCTTCAGTGCAAAGATCAGTTATAGAATCAGGAGTTGTCAGAATGGGTTTAAAGACAACTTTTACAGGAATTTTTGGAGATTTATCCAACGAGGCTGCAATTTTTGCAGAATCAGCTGCAACCTGCTTTAGTGTCTCAGGACCGTAAAGATGCTGGGTCCCTGTTACGAACCAGACTTCAAGTTTATTCAGATTATTCATTATGTTTTAAATTAATTTATAAGAGTGCTTAAGCCTTCTACCAGAAATAAATATAAAATGCCACGCATACTGCAACTACAATCAATGACGTAAATACATCAATTTTTGACCAACTATTACGGGTTTCAGCTATCTGCTCAGGGGATTGTGAAAAATAAGTAAGTCCCTGAAGTTGTTCACTATCAGCTTTTGGAGTGAACATACTTATAACCACCATCAAAACCATAGTAAAGAAAAACAGGGCTATGCAAAAGTGTATCCAGTTAAAATCAAGCACCAGCTTGAATATTCCATACCTTAACGAAGGATCTGTTATCACTTTATGGGCAGCATCAAAATGCGTACCTGGATCGAATACCATTAAAATTAATCTGAACATTCCAATAAGAAAACCAATAAGAAGACCCCATTCTCCAGCTTTCGGAGTAATTCTGCGGTTGAATACGCCCATGAGGAATACTGCAGCAATACCAGGTGCAATAAGTGATTGAACATTTTGCAGGTATTCATAAAGGACCGAACCAAGGCTTTTCATTATCGGGATCCAGACCAAACCTAATAAAACTACACTAATAGTTGCAACACGTCCAATTACAACCAGGCGATGCTCACTGGCATCAGGACGACGGTGTTTATAGAAGTCAATAGTGAATAAGGTAGCCGAAGAATTAAAGTGAGATGCCAAAGAAGTCATTAGGGCAGCAATAAAACCAACAACCACTATACCTTTAACACCTATTGGTAATAAGGTCCTTACCAAACTACCATAAGCCTCATTATTGTCAGTAAATATAAGAATACCTTTAGCTCTTAAAACTGATGCTATAATACCCGGGATTAGAAAAATGAATACAGGAAGGATTTTAAGGAAACCTGCAAAAATAGTTCCTTTACGGGCATTTTTTAAATCTTTTGCAGAAATTGCCCTTTGCACAATATGCTGATCTGTGCAAAAGTACCAGAAACCAATAATAGCTGCACCAAAGATTACACTTACCCCGGGGAATTTATCGTACCACATATCGCCTTTCGGATGAAAAAGATGCATGTTGGTCATGCCATTACTGCCTGCATATTTTACGACTTCGTGCCATCCGCTGATTATACCTCCTCCACCAACTTTTAAAAGGGCCAGAATCAGAATGGTAAAAGCTCCAAGAATAAGGATAGGAGCCTGTATAACCGAAATGGTCATGATTCCTTTCATTCCGCCCAAAACGGTAAAAATACCTGTTATAAGCACAAGTCCTATAGCGCCATACCAGAAATCGATACCCATTACTGATTGAAGGAAAATCCCGCCGGTAAAAGCAGTTACGGAAACTTTTGTCAACACATAATTTATCAAAGTAATAATGGAAAGCGTAGAACTTGTGTTTTTGTTATAACGATTCATCAGAAACTCAGGCATCGTAAATACCTTGCTATGTGCATAAAACGGGACAAAAACCCAACCCAGGATTAGGATCATCCACCCCTGCATCTCCCAGTGAGCCATTGCCATTCCACTTTCTGCACCCGTACCTGAAAGGCCGACTAGGTGCTCAGAACCTATGTTTGCCGCAAAAAGTGCAGCACCGACCGCTAACCATGTTTCGCTTCGGCCGGAAAGAAAATAATCGATGGTATCATCTTTTTTATGCTTTATAACCCAAAATACAATACCGATAAGACATGAAAAAAATAAAACCAGTACAATCCAGTCTAAAGTTGCCATTTCTTAACTTTTTAAATATGATTAAATAAGGTCCGAATCGATTTCCAGGCTGAAGAAAGATTAATTGATAACATCAAGAATAGAATTGATTAATGATTCATGTGATCAGTCCCTCACAAATCTAGCAATATTTATTAAATGTCAAAATGACATTTATTTTATTTCTATTAATATTTGAAACAAAACAAGAAATTATGCCCGATCTAAAAACAATTAATAATGGTCTAATTTTAAATACGTTAACCCACTAATCCTTTCCATTCCTTAAGATTTCCAGTAATAAAGTCTATTATTTTCTGGTTTTCATCTTTTCCATTGCCAGTTATCGGAAAAGGCTCTCCGAACTTTATCATGACAGGTTTTAAATGATTGAGTGTTCCAATCTCTTTGATGATTCTTCCGTTTCCCCAGAAATCTGTTTTAATAGCCACAGGAACCACTTTTACACCAGCTTTTTTAGCAAGTTTTACACCCATTGAATTGAATTCTTCAGGTTTAAAAACATCACTTCGTGTGCTTTGTGGAAAAATAACTATAGATATTCCTCTGGAAAGAAGATCAACACCCTGCGTCATTACAATCTCAAAATCTCTTCTGGGATCAGTACGTCCAACAATTACAGGATCTCTCGAACGCATCACCGGCCCAAAAAGAGGATGTTTCACAAGGCTATCTTTAACAATAAAGGTCACATCTCTCTGCGGAGCTATAAGCGCCGGAAATACCATAGTCTCCAGGGTACTGATATGGTTACTTACAAAAACTACAGGTTCTCTGCTTTTTATAATGTTCTCCATTCCGGAGATTTTGAATTCACCTCCAATCTTTTCAATTAGCCGGAATACTTCAAAAGAAGAATCGGCCCACTCCTTTTTGCCATAATGCTTCTTTAAAGCCTGGTCGCGTGTTTTAAGAACAATGTGTGCATATCTTGACAGGAAGTAAAACCAGTTGTCTTCCAGTACCCAATTGAAGAATCGCGAACCGGCTCTTTCTTTTGTATTATAACTATATGAATCAAAATAACTCCATTGCATAACAATCTGGCTTTAATCTTTACTATTTTTGCCCGGTAAAGTTAAATTTCATTTTCATATTAAAAAAAATTGAAAATCGGATTCTATGAATAAGAACCGCATCAGGGGCAAGCTGAAGGGATATTTTTTCAACTTGAAGCTTCACAGAGTAATCCCATTTAAGTTTATAAGGTTTATCTCACAAATGGGAGAACTTTCAAAATGGATAGACAATCATAAGAATATTGATTTTTCAGATTATTATTCAGCAAAGTTTGATTATTCAAAACGTTACAATTTGTACTCACATATAATTGAAAACTATGTACTTAATAATTCAATTGATTACCTCGAGTTTGGAGTTTCAAAAGGTGTTTCATTCAGATGGTGGGCTGAAAATGTGAGTGATAAGAATTCGAGATTTTTTGGATTTGATACCTTCACGGGTCTGCCAGAGGATTGGGGTAGTTTCAGGAAAGGTGATATGGATAATGAAAATGCAATTCCAAAAATAAATGATCCTAGGTGCAGTTTTTACCAGGGTTTATTTCAGCAAACCCTGCCAGGTTTTCTCAAGATCTACTCCTCAGATGTTATGAAAATAATTCATATGGATGCAGATTTGTACACATCAACTCTTTTTGTTCTGACATCGGTTTCCCCAGTTCTTAGAAAAGGAGACATAATTATTTTTGATGAATTCAACGTTCCGATGCATGAGTTCAAAGCATTTTCTGAATGGATCAGTTCATATTATATTAAATATGAAGTTATTGGAGCAGGAAATAATTTCTATCAGATTGCCATAAGGATTATTTAGGATCGCGGATTGCGGATTTAAAACAATCCAAAATGGGCAAAAATGTATCTTGATAAACTTAATTTTGCAGGAGATTCAACAATGAAACGGGCTTTAATATTTATTTAAAAGGAAGTCCTTCTTTTCCTGATACAAGCTCAGCCCTTCGTTAACTATTTCAAAAGCTTTGTCCTTACTCATGAATTGCTCCACAATAACATTTTTGTGTTCAAGCATTTTATAGTCTTCAAAAAACCTTTTTAATTCAACCAGTGTGTGAGGTGGAAGCTCAGAGATATCGTTTATATAGTTGACTGACATATCATTTTTAGCAACAGCAATGATTTTATCATCACGCTCTTCACCATCAACCATCTCCATAGCACCTATAACTTTTGCTTCAATTATACACATCGGGTACACATCTATGGAACAGATTACCAGAATGTCGAGCGGGTCATGGTCATCACAGTATGTCTTTGGAATAAATCCATAATTAGCAGGATAATGAACGGATGAGAAAAGAACCCTGTCGAGGCGAAGGAGTCCTGATTCTTTATCCATCTCATATTTACCTTTTGACCCCTTCGGAATTTCAATAATACTCCTGACAAACAGGGGCGCTTCATTTCCTGGATCAATACAGTGCCAGGGGTGAGTGCATGGTTTCATTTATTCTGAATTAGTATATTGATCAAAATTAGAAATAATAATCAGGATCATTCTGGAATAAAGAAATATAATAAACCGGATGATATCATTCATATTTATCCCGAAGTATTTTTATGAGATACGGGGATCTTATTCTTTTAAGAAGATGAGGGAGAAGATACTCTGCAACCGGGACAGGATCATGTGTTTTTGCCCACTGAGAAGTCATATCATACTGTTCCTTCAGTCTGCCAAAATTAAACATCAGAAAGTCAGCTTTAAAATCTGGTATCCAGACATAAGTCAGGGGAACAAGTTCCGGTGCTTCTATAGCGTAAGCTTCAAGTCTTCTGTATATTCCTCTTTTAAGAATATTATCCATTGAAATTCCCATTTTATCAAACATCCCCCTATCATTGATTCCCAGCACTTTCAGTTCTTCACTTACTTCCGGAATACTATCGCTTTTCCTGCTTATAATGTAGACCCTTGCAACACCTGCTCCCCTGTATTTCTCAAATTCGAAAAGAGCCTGAAACGGAATATGATCATCACCAACACCACCATCAATATATCCAACATCCGGGATAGTTTTTACATTTTTTATCTTCACCGGAGGAAAAGCAACAGGGAATGAGGTTGAGGCCATCAATATATCGACAAGACTTAAGGTTGTATCAGATTCATTATTTATTTTTCTGCTGCACATCCGGTACACTGTTTTCTTAAGGTCCATTTCATGCAGATGAGTGAAAGATATTTCAGTCATGATTGGCAAATCACCTATTCTGTGATAACCCAGTTTCTGCTCGACAACACTCGTAATAAAATTCCGTTCAGGCCCTGTGTTAACAGGAAGTTTTTTTCCTTCCTGTACAAATATATCATTGTTTTTTAGTCCGAAAAGGATATTCTTATATTCAGTCCACGTCATCTTTCCACTTAGAATACCATTCAATGCAACAGAATTAAGCGCACCAGAACTTACTCCTGAAATAAAAACAACATTTTTCAACAGACCACGTCTGTAAAGCTCTTCAAGCAATGCTGCTTCCTGAGGGATTCTGGCTGCAGCTCCGGTCATTATTATTGCAGTTCCCGATCTGGGTTTGCTGATGATTCCATCTTTGCTGGTTTTATCTTTTGCGGCCAGAAAAAGGACTGCGACAATCAAAATAAAAAAGATTGTCACTATTTTCTGATTCTTCATATTGCTTCTGATTAAAATTGTAAGAGGGTTTTTATGATTTGATAACTCCAAACCAGATTATCTAACGATAGCTATCAGGTATCAAATTTAGTAAAAATCGCCTGAATAAACAATTCATTCGATATGCAGGAGAAAAGTCTACCTGCTTATTATAGGAAGAATAAGTAAGGCAGCTGAAAGTCCTATCAGTATCACAATTGCAATCCATCCTATAATATTTGTGGCAGGTTTATTAACATAAACCCCCATGATCTTTTTATTATTAACAAGAAGGATCATGCAAATAAGTACCACAGGCAATAGCATACCATTTAAAACCTGAGACCATAAAGAAATTTGTATCAGGGGCGCTTTTGGCATCAAAATAATTATAGCTGCAATAACCAGAATACTAGTATATAAAGTATAAAACTCTTTAGCGTCATCCCATTTTTTATCTATTCCTGCTTCAAAGCCGAAAGCTTCGCAGACATAAAAAGCAGTGGCAAGGGGAAGGATTGTGGCCGAAAAAATTGAGGCAATAAAAAGCCCGAAAGCGAATACTGTAGAAGCCAGATCTCCTGCTAGAGGCTTTAGAGCCAGAGCTGCATCTTTAGCTTCCGCAATCACTTTCCCATGTTCATGAAGTGTTGAAGCACAAGCAACAATTATAAAAAACGCAACGACAACTGTTGCTACACATCCAACCACGATATCTACCAATGTATAGGAATAGTTCTTCATTTTTAGTCCCTTTTCAATTACGGACGATTGCATATAGAACTGCATCCATGGAGCTATTGTAGTTCCGATTATCCCTATAACCATAGCCAGGCCCTGCGTGCTGACATCAATCTTAGGATGAATGATTGACAACCCGATTTCGCTCCAATGTGGTTTACCCATCATAGCAGAAATGACATATGTAAGTAACGATACACTGAAAATCAGGAAGATGCGCTCTGCAATTTTATATGTGCCTTTTACAACTAGTATCCAAACCATAAATGCCACAATAGGAACAGAAATATATTTGCTTATTCCAAACACTTCCATACTTCCGGCTACTCCTGCAAATTCAGTGGTTGTATTCCCGATATCAGCCAGTAAAAGTCCGATGAAAATAAAGAAAGTCACTTTTACTCCGGCATTTTCACGGATCAGATCTGCCAGCCCTTTGCCTGTCACGATACCCATCCTTGCATTCATCTCCTGAATTATCAGCAATACAACAAACGATGGAATAAGCGTCCAGATAAGACCATAACCGTACATAGCGCCTGCAACAGAATAGGTTGTGATACCGCCAGCATCATTATCTACGCTGCCCGTAATTATTCCTGGGCCCAGTATTGCAAAAAAAATTGCAACCTGTTTGAGGAATCTTTTTAAGCTGAATTTTGAAACAGACATGATATTGACAATTATCTTTTTCTAGTTCTTCTTTCGCGTATAAGGTCTTCAACAATATCATCAATCACTACCATACCCTGCAACTGATAATTATTATCGACAACAGGAATAGCAAGAAGGTTGTATTTGGATATAATTTCTGCAATTGCGCCTACTTTCTGTTCATCGAAAAGATAAACAGGTTTTGATTTCATAATATTACTTATGCTTATATTCGGTTCTGAAACTACAAGATCACGCAGGGTAAATGTTCCGATCAGTTCGTCATTTGACTCAATAACAAACATATTATATAATTCAACGGCTTCAGGTTTTTTTGCCCTGAGCTCAACAAGGACTTCGGAAACAGTGGATGTAGCACTAAACGACAAATAATCCCTGGTCATAATACTTCCTACACTATCATCTTCATATTCAAGCAGTTCTCTAACCTCCTTTGATGATTCAGCTTCCATTTCCTTGAGGAGTATTTCGGCTTTATCATCTTCCAGTTCATCAAGTATGTCGGCAGCCTCATCTGCCGGCATCTTCTCAAGAACATCTGCAGCTTTGTTAACAGGTAGATTCTCAACTATATGTATCTGTGCCTGCATTTCAAGTTCCTCCAGAACATCGGCAGCTTTTTCTTCATCGAGTGATGAGAAAACTGACATACTAGATTTCTTCCCCATATCTTCAAGTATATCAGCAATATCCGAAGGGTGTAGGGTATGAAGCTTGGCATAACTTTTAGAAAGTCGTATATTAAAATTGGAATGGTCTATTGCCTGAACATCATCCCATAAAATAAATTTTGCCGGAATGCTTATGCCAAAAATTGCAAGGAGACGTTTGATAGGTAGTGATATCCCAATTCTTCGCAAGAGTCCCTCAATTCCGATATCAACTGCAATAGCAAAGGTTCCGGTGGCGACAGTCACGAGACGGACATCATTGACTCTTACTAGCTTCCGACCATTAAGATCAACTATTTGTTTATCAAGTATATTCTCGACAAGAAGAAGTCCGTTGTTGACATCTTCTTCCTTTAATTCAACCAGATCGCTGCAGGTAACATTAAGCTTTTCCCTCGCCTTGACCACCCGGAAAGAACTAAATGAGAAAAATCTTGTTTCTTTTCTGATTTTGAGCTTAACTCCAAGGACTTGCTGTCTGGTATTATCATCCTGAACAGCTGTAATAGCACTGATTAACAAATCTTTTATAACACCAACAGCTTCGCCATCTGTATCAAAAGCTTCTTTCCCTATTAATCTGCTCAGATAAAATGTTGTGAGTGCAGTCATTATCACCTCCTAGTTTTTGGGATACTGTAAGGAGGCTCGCAAAATTCGACGCGCGCCCCTTTCGTATCAGGGTTTTAAAATAATATTCGCAGGTCCGTCGTCCATTTAAAATTTTGAATTGGTTTGCGCTGCAAAAATATATTTCACATTTTTACTTTCCAAACAATCTGCTAAATTTTTAGAAGAATTCTGCAACAAATTTCCAACATCCTTCTCTTTCAGTAAAAATTACCATAATAATTTTTATTTGATATACCTTTAGATTTATAAACATTTTGAATATCTGGAATCTTACACTCAAATTCATTGATTTTCAAGCGATCTATAATGTTTTATTTATGATAACCAATAGTAATATAAAACATAATAACATGAAAAAATATATATGTTTATTTATTATACTCTTCTTAATTGTATATCAGATTAAGGCACAGAAAGATAATAGGTTTTTTGAACTTACGTTTCATATTACATCACCATCTCTGCCAGATGATTCAAGTTTATATATATGCGGTAACCTGCCTCAGTTGGGTAATTGGAATCCTTCAGCAGTGAAAATGAAAAACTCTGGTAATCATACATGGTCATTAAAAATAAAAACCGATGTAACATTCCCGATCGAATATAAATATACGCTTGGCTCATGGTTGAGAGAAGGTGCTGAAGCTAATGGACGGCCATTTTCAAATTTCACTGTTAAAGCAGGCTGTGATACAGTGATTAATGATGTTGTTCTTTTTTGGCTTAACGGGATTAAAAAAGAAATTGCCGGAAAAATAACAGGGACAGTAAAATATCACACCGGATTGAGAAACAATGATGTACCAGATCACCAGATAATTGTCTGGCTTCCTCCCGATTATGGGAAAAATAGTCACAAACGTTATCCTGTGCTTTATATGCAGGACGGTCAGAATTTATTCGATCCTGCAACGAGCGCTTTTGGTGTTGACTGGAAAATAGATGAAACGTGTGATAGTCTTATCAGAAATAAAATTATTGATCCATTGATAGTTGTAGGCATTTATAATACATCCGAACGGATGACAGAATATACTCCTGGTCAGAAAGGTACAGCCTATATGAAATTTGTCGTAAATACAGTTAAGCCATTTATTGACAAAAATTACGTAACATATGCCTCAAGAGAATACACATTTGCAGGAGGTTCATCTGCAGGAGGTACAATATCCTTTATGCTGGCATGGAATTATCCAAATGTATTTTCAAAGGCAATCTGCATGTCTCCTGCCTTTAAGATAATGAATATTGACCTTGTTAAAGAGATATCAGATTACTCAGGTTTAAAAAAGGATCTGGTGTTTTATTTCGATATAGGCGGAAAAGGGCTTGAGGAAAGATTACGGCCAGGTATTGATGAAATGATCAAAGCGCTTGAAGACATAGGTTATATTAAAAATAAAGACATTTTTTGGTTTTCAATACCTGAAGCCGTACACAATGAAACGGCATGGGCCAAAAGGATGCCTGAGGCCCTGAAAATAATTATGCAAATGGATAAATAAAACTATAATTTATAAGATGCTGGAAAGTCTCGTTATATTCAATGTTTTCTTCGTGTACTTCTGCTCAATTTAAGATATTATAAGTCAGATAATAAAAGGAATTATTGCCTTTCTATTTGGAGGATATTCAGGAAAATTTTCTTTGTACCATTTATGCGACGATATTGCACGTGGAAACAGATTCGCGAAAGTAAAAACAGAAAAAGCCAAACCTGGCAAGGACCATGTCATTACTGCCCATCCTGACCATTCAATAATTTCACCAAAATAATGAGGAGAAGAAATATAGCTGAATAACCATCCTTCTGGTACAACGTATTCGACTGGATTAGCTTTTCTTAAATTACGTAACCTTTGATCGGCTGATTTATTAATTACAAACCCTGCAATAAAAAGTAAGGATCCGACAATAAACCTCCAGTTTATTAACCATGAAACAGAATATTCCGAATAATTGAAGACCCCGTAACCATTTACAAATCCATTAAAACAGTTAAAAATAAGAGCCATTGTTACTATGATAAAAGGATAAGGTTTATTCCTGCCTGATTGTGTAAAAGGATAAATAAAAGTTCGGTCAATATAATGTGATAGCCAAAGAATTATAAAAATGTATTGCGGTAAACTTTTTTGAAAAGAGGTTATGAAAAAAAAGGTCATCAAAACTGGAGAAGGTAATTCCATTATCATCCATGCCCACTTGGCTTTTATTGTATGTCCCCAACCTTTTCGAAGGAACTTGCCATAGGGTGCAGGGATAAAGAATAACAGAATCAGAACTAATGCAGCGAATGCAAAGATGAGAACAAGCGAAAACGAGTAAATTTTAACCATTTTCAAATTTAATAAGATTTTAGAGAAAACAAATTTTGGTATTGTCAAGATGTCTCTTTTTTATGGGTACATATACTTAGTTTTAAATTAATTTCTGAAATATCTTCATAAGATTGGCACTAAATATTTCTGAACTATGCAATTTTTAATATATTTGGCATTCAGGACTAATCTAAATTCAGACAGTGGGAATATTACAGGACAAACTTTCGAAGTATGATGCCCCCCAGAAAGCCATGGCGGCAGGCACTTATCCTTATTTCAGGGAAATACAATCAGATCAGGACACTATAGTAACAATAGACGGGAAAAAAGTCCTGATGTTCGGTTCAAACAGTTATCTTGGGCTTACAAATCACCCAAAGATTAAAGAAGCTGCAAAGAAAGCTATAGATAAATATGGAACAGGTTGTGCCGGATCCCGATTTCTTAACGGGACACTTGATATTCACATAGAGCTTGAAAACAGACTGGCAAAACTTGTCAACAAAGAGGGCGCATTATGTTACAGTACAGGTTTTCAGGTAAATTTAGGGGTAGTTTCTGTACTGACAGGTCGCAATGACTACATTCTGCTTGATGAACTTGATCATGCGTCCATAATTGAAGGTAGCAGGCTATCGTTTTCAAAAGTTCTTAAGTTTGCCCATAACGATATGAAGTCTCTTGAGAGCAAACTGAAACACTGTGCCCACACCAGTATAAAACTTATTGTTGTTGATGGTATTTTTTCAATGGAAGGTGATATTATTAAATTACCGGAACTCGTTAAGCTGGCGGAAAAATATGATGCAACAATAATGGTAGATGATGCACATTCACTTGGCGTTCTTGGGAAAGGTGGTTCAGGAACTGCATCTCATTTTGGACTTACTGATAAAGTTGACCTTATTATGGGTACCTTTTCAAAATCATTTGCTTCACTTGGTGGATTTATCGCATCAGATAAAGAAACAATAAATTATATAAAACATAATTCCCGTTCTCTAATATTCAGTGCCAGCATGACTCCGGCATCGGCAGCATCTGTTCTTGCCGCCCTTGATATTATGGAATCCGAACCGGAAAGGATCCAGCATCTTTGGGATGTAACCAATTACGCTTTGAATGGATTCAAAGCTATGGGATTTAATACTGGTAAATCAGAATCACCAATAATTCCATTATTCATTCGTGATGATATTAAAGCATTGAAGCTGACTCAGATTTTACTTGGTGAAGGAGTATTTGTTAATCCAGTTGTTTCCCCGGCAGTTCCTAAAGAAGATTCCCTGATCAGGTTTTCACTGATGGCAACTCATACTAATGCTCAGGTTGATATAGCAGTTGAAAAGATAACCAAAGTAGCAAAATCACTTGGTATTTTAGTTTAAAAACTCTTCAAAAAACATTTTTGTTACAAAGAGATCCACAGCGGATGTTCAGAGTGAAACAGAGTAAAACATCTCTGTGAAACTCTATGTCTGATCAGTTTAACTCTATGTCATTAAAAACTATAATATGAAAAAAGTTATACTTATTACCGGGGTGTCATCCGGATTCGGAAAACAGACGGCAAATCTTCTTGCAGAAAATGGACACATCGTCTATGGTACAGTAAGAAAAGACATTACCTCTT
>Ga0182027_10006542_pt1 | contig 17407 bp, 11 predicted proteins | sample 712E1DmetaG_FD_121300 | JGI IMG/M metagenome (GOLD analysis project Ga0182027, IMG submission 121300) | Permafrost microbial communities from Stordalen Mire, Sweden - 712E1D metaG (Illumina Assembly) | ecosystem: Environmental > Terrestrial > Soil > Wetlands > Permafrost | place: Sweden... | reverse complement strand
TTTGCAACTCCGGCGGCGCGACATGGCAACCATTGTCCTGTGCGGCATAGCGACAAATATCGGTGTGGAGAGTACTGCGCGGTTTGCTTATGAATACGGGTACAATCAGATTTTTGCGGAAGATGCCATGTCTGCCCTGTCGCTGGAAGAACACACGTTCACAGTTGCCAAGATATTCCCCCGCATCGGTTTGGTGAGAAAAACAAAAGAAATATTGGCCGATCTCTTGCGCGATTGATTTCCAGCCACCGCATCATCGGCTCGGTTCCATTTCGATCAAACAGTCGAATTCCTCAATAAAACATGGTTTTCACTCGGTCAGGGTTCCCAACCAGCTTTAGTCCACTGTTCAATAACCATTGGGTGACTGTGCGGAAGTGAAACTTTTTTCAAATTAAAACGTCCATATACTTGTCGAATAGAATAAGCGATTCAGGCGAAAGTGTGATATTCTCTTAATTAAGAGGTGAATTTATGAAAACAAGGTATTTGCAGAAAATGCTGGCGGTCATGGCCGTTATTGGGCTGGCTTTGTCGGCTTCAACGGCGCTGGCACAGAATTCCACAACCGTTGCTCAACCGGCAGCAATCAACGCGCTCGTACCGCAGTTGTCTTACGGCGTGGTGCAAATCGTGAAGCTCGCGCAGGCGAAAGTCAGCGATGACACGACCATTGCTTACATTAAAAATTCCGGGAACAGCTATGGTTTGGACGTGAATCAGATCATTTATCTACGGCAACAAGGAGTTTCTGATGCAGTCATCACGACGATGTTGAACCAACCAAAACCGGCGGTGGTCATAGCCACACCGACAACGCCAGCCCCGCAGCCGGTGGCTTCGACTGCCTATACTGAACAAGTTTCGACGGCCACGGTTGCGCCGACGGTGACGTATGTTCAAACCGTGCCGGATACGACTTATTATTCCCAGCCTTATTATTCCCAACCTTATTACTACCCGTATGTTTGGTATCCACCAGTGGCATTTTCCTTTGGCTGGGGCTGGGGTGGTGGCTGGCGTGGTGGAGGTTGGCACGGCGGCGGCGGGCACCGCTGAAAAATTCATCAGTAGTCGTCGTATAGACTATCTGCAACGGTTCAAAATTTGGGCTTTAATCGGGCTTGGGCTCATCCACATACTTGATGACCACCAACTCCGTGGATCGCCGGTGATGCCCATTGCCAGACTGATCCATATTGGATTGCTCTTGGTCTCTGGCCACGAAAATGACTGCGTCTCCTCCCTGTTTGTGTGCGACTTTGGCAATGGCTGACTCTCTGTCGCCAGAATCTGAAAAGAGTCTGTTAAAGCGTCCGGGCAAGTATCCGCGTTTGTGGCTTTCATCAATGACGCCCAGTATCTTATACTTCCGGTTGGAGTCTCCGTTCTCCCAGAAGTCGATGCCGTCAACGACTCGCACTGAGCCCCCCGCGCCTTGGAAAACCTCTGGTCCATGATATTCCGTGAACTTGGTGCTCGAACAACCACAGAGAAAAACCGTGGCGAGAAATAGGGTGGAAAGCACCTGAATTTTCATGGTTGGCAGGAGCGATTTTAAGCATCGTTGCAACGGAGCAAAGCTAATAATCCGGCTTCGGCTCGAATCCGTATTGCAAAGAAGAATTGATTGCCGAAATGGGTGCGGCGTTCTTTTGCGGTCAGGCCAAGATTGCCGAGCGCACGGTTAAAAACTCAGCCGCATATGTTCAAAACTGGCTTGAGCAGTTGAAAAACGCCGATCTGCTCATTGTGCAGGCCGCAGCGCAGACGCAGTGGGCACTTGGCTTCATCATCGGCACAAGGGTTTGACGAACCCCGTCCGGCCAGCGAACCAATAGCAGCTACAGCTTGATCTCTGGTTGCTCGACACATGCCGGATCACGCTTGGAGAATGGCGGTGCTGATGATTTACCCGCCGCCGCTGCCGACAGAAGTAGTAGTCGCATTGCCTAGTCCTGATTACATGTTGGTGGATGGCGAATGGGCGTGGAACGGCGGCGCCTAGGTCTGGATTGGCGGACGTTGGATGTTACCGCCCCTATCCCCGCGATTTGGGTGGAACCCCGATGGGAACGCGGGTCACATGGCTGGCATCGCGAGCCGGAACACTGGCGGTAAGAGGTAATTCAGTCCAGCAGAGAACCCTCCAGCTCAACCGGAGGTCGCTGACACTTGTTCTCGTAATCAGGAAGTTTGCTCGTTTTCCGTTCCGGGATGAAAACCGAACTGGACGAGTTTGGCCTTCATGGTGATTCGGGAAATACCAAGCCAGCGCGCAGCTTTGGCTTGATTGCCGTGGGCCAGTTCAATGGCGCGCCTGAACAATTCTCGCTCAGCGGATTCCAAAACGCGCGCGTGGACATCCGTCAATTCGCCGCGCTGGGCGGTCGCAAGTAAATCGTCAACATATTCTCCCAAAGGCCGGTTCGCAGAGCCTGTTAAGTCGGTGTCCTTGTCCAAGGCGACAAGCACATGATCCGCGTTGATGGTGTAACCTTGGGCGAGGAGCAGCGACTTGCGGATAACATTTTCCAGTTCGCGCACGTTGCCGGGCCAGGAGTGCGACTGGAGAAATTCCAAGGCTTCGGGGTGGATGGATGGATGCGGATTATCGAGTTCCGCTCCGTATTTTCTTAAAAAATAACGGACGAGTTCGGGAATGTCCTCTTTGCGCTGGCACAGCGCCGGCAACATGATCGCCACTACATTGAGCCGGTAATACAAATCTTCGCGGAATAATTTCTGGCGGATGGCTGTTTCCAAATCATGGTGGGTGGCGGCCAGCACGCGCACGTCCACGGGAATGGTTTCCCGTCCGCCCAGCCGTTGCAGACATTTTTCCTGAAGCACGCGCAGGAGTTTTACCTGCGTGCCGGGGGTCATGTCGCCGATCTCGTCCAAAAAAACGGTGCCGTGGTTGGCCTGTTCAAACCGGCCAATCCGTTGCGCGATCGCGCCGGTGAAAGCGCCGCGCTCGTGGCCGAACAATTCGCTTTCCAGCAGGGTTTCCGGAATGGCCGCACAATTGATGGCGACGAACGGCGCGTTGGCCCGTTCACTGTGCTGGTAAATGGCGCGTGCGATCAACTCCTTGCCGGTGCCGGTTTCACCGCGGATGAGCACGCTCACCGGCTTGCCGGCGACGCGGCCAATCTCCTTGTAGATGGCTTGCATGGCCGCGCTTTGGCCGACAATGGCGTCGCGTGCCACGCCCGGTTCGCCGAGCGTGACCGGCTCGGACATCAGACGGTTGCTGTCCACGGCGCGGCGAATCAGGTCGAGCAATTGCGGAATTTCAAACGGTTTGAGCAGATAATCGTAAGCGCCGAATTTTGTCGCCTCAATCGCAGTTTGTGTGGTGCCAAACGCCGTGATGAGAATGATGGGCAAACGAGGCTTGGCAGTGTGCAATTGACGAACAAGTTCCAAGCCGTTCAAGCCGGGCAGTTTCAAATCGGTGATCACGACGTTGAACGATTCTTTGGCGGCGCGCGCCAATCCGTCATCCCCGCGCCTTTCCATTACAACTTCGTGCCCCTCGTCGGTCAAAACCCGTTGGAGGGTGTCACGGATGTCAGAGTCATCGTCAATGAGCAGTATTTTTGCGGCGGCGTTCATTCAATCACTCGTGGCAGGATGATACCAAAGGTTGTACCGTGATTCACCTGCGTTTGATACTGCAATTCGCCACCGTGCTTTTGCACGATCCGCGCCGCGATGGGGAGTCCCAAGCCGGTGCCGTTTTCCTTGGTGGTAAAAAATGGATCGAACAACCGCTTTTCCACTTCCGGCGGAATGCCTTTGCCGGTGTCATTGACTTCAAGGACGACCACGGGCATCTCTCTGTTGGCAAGGCGTTTCCGGTCCAGGCGCGCCCGCAAGGTGATTTTGCCGTCCTGGCCGATGCTGTCTGCAGCGTTTTGAATAAGATTGATGAGAACCTGTTTAAGTTGCGCGACGTCCACGCGAATTCGCATGGGTTCGGACGGCTCCAAGTTCAGTTGGATGTTGTTTTTTTTCAATTGTGGCGCGAAAAAATGTTTTGATTCGAGCAAAAGCAAATCAGCCGCAATCGTGGTCAGTTCCGGCTCGGCGGGCCGGGCAAAGTGAAGAAAGTCATTTACAATCCGCTCCAGGCGCAGGATTTCCCGCTCCACTACTTCTACATTGTCGCGTTCCGGCGAGCCGGAATGGAGTTTTTTCTTCTGGATGAATAACGCGGCCTTGATGGCGGTCAGTGGATTTCGGATTTCATGCGCCACACCGGCGGCGAGCAAACCGAGCGAAGCCAGTTTCTCGTGGCGTTCGGCCAAGGCCTGGCTTTCCACCAGCTTGACGCGCAATGGCATAATCATGTCCCGATACACCATCACTGCCAGGGCGATGCCAAATATGAACAACAGGGTAAGCAAGCCTAAAACCGACAGGCGGAGCCGGGCGAGCGTCTGGTTTGCGTGAGCCAGAAGCTGATTTCGCAAATCGAAGTGCGCCTGGGCCAAATCCCGTCCTAAATCGAAAAGGCGGCGGCGCGATTGCGCAAGCGGACCTGTAAAATTGGACGGTGAAACATTTTGCAGGTCGGACGATTGCGTTTTGGCGTGCAGGTCTTGCGCGTTGCGCAGGTAGTCGTCATAGGCGGTGTCAATTTGTTGTAGAATGTCTTTTTCACGCTGCGTGTTTAACTTGGGTTTTTGCGCGTCAATCCAAAAGTCCAGTTCGTGACTGGCGTCGAGAAATTCCTTCCAGCTCGCCGCGTCGCGGGCCGTCCGGTAGTGGAGCATTTTGTCGCTCACCTCGCGGAGCGTGTCCTTGAAATATTCCGCGATTCCAAAACTCTCCGAATCGAGCTGGCTTAAGTGGGCGCGCAGTTCGGTGGCCTGCCGGTTGGAAAGCAGCATAATCAGAACAATCAGCGCCCCCATCAGCCCCACAACTAATCCAAGAGCAGCCACCCGGAATTTGATGCCAAAATTCATAAGATTTATAAATCTGCGGCGGAGATGTTAGCTGAAACCAACGGCGGCTGGCCATGAAAACCAGCCACCGCATTTTCCACCCCAGACATATTCATGCGCATGAGCAAACGCATGTGCCGTGCCATGGTGGTAAATGCGGTATTGGCGGAATTTCCAGTTCTACTGCGCTTGCCAGATGCTAACCAACTTGGCAGACCGGCATAGTCGGTAAGCAGCAGCTTTGCCTTCCGCGTTTTCCATGTCTCGCAAATTCCCGTGTTTTGAAGGACACCCACGCATTTCCGGCATTGGCATGGTTCGCGCTAAAGACAATAAGCGACTTTTTATGAAGAAAATTTTACTGGCTGATGATGACGCCGCCATCCGTCAGATGCTCGGACAGGTTCTGATCTCGGAGCAATACGAAGTAGTTTTTGCCGCCACAGGCCGCGCGGCCGCCGCAAAGTTCATCGCCGACCTGCCGGATTTGGTATTGCTCGATCTGAACATGCCGAACCGGGACGGCTGGGACGCATTCGACTTGATGAACCGGACGCATCCTTTGGTGCCCGTCATCATTATCACCGCGAGGCCGCAGCAATACGAACACGCCGCGAAACTGGGCATTGATGCCCTGATGGAAAAGCCGCTGAATTTGCCTCTTTTACTCGCCACCATTGCCGATTTGCTGGCTGAATCCGAGACAAAACACATGCAACGGCTGACGGATCCCGGCTTCAAGACCACTTATTTGAGCCACTCGATTGAAGGTTGCCCAAAAGGAGCAAGTCCATGAAGCGTCCGAAGGAATCTGTTGGTGCACCTGCGCCCAATGAGGCTGGCCAGAGTGGAAGTGCGAAACCTGCGGAGAACCGGATTTTGATCGTGGACGACGATTCCTCCGTGCGTGAAATGTTGACGCGCGTTCTAGTCGGTGAAGGCTATTTGGTTTGGGCGGCGGCTGATGGAACAGTCGCGCTCGAAATCGCTGCCGCCATAAAGGTTGATTTGGTGCTGCTCGATTTGAACATGCTTGGAAAGAACGGCTGGGATACTTTTGACAGACTCACGGCGGAAAACCCTTTGCTGGCCGTGATTATCATTACTGCCAGGTCAAACCAACTTTTCACTGCGTTGGGTACGGGAGCCGGAGCGTTGCTGGAAAAGCCGCTCGATTTTCCGAAGCTGCTACAAACCATCCGCCGGCTGCTCGCGGAACCCGCTGAATCACGACTCGCGCGGATGGCGGGCCGTCCCGCAGACTTCCATTACGTGCATGCGCAGCACAAGGAACAGAAAAAACAAACGTAATGAACACGAATGCCACCAGGGAAAATTCAGATATGAAAATCCGTTACCGGAGATCAGACGACACCCGCCACTCGAAGCCCTTGTTTGTCGTGGTAAGCAAATTCGACACGGACAGTTTTCCGGTGCGCGTGCGATACCTACGGTTGGCGCAAACCAAGGTGTCGAAACCTTCTTCGGGAGCCGGCAGCTTTGAACGTCGAGGAATCCTGCAACGCCAACGGCAAGGGAAGATGAATCCAGCTGACGTTGTTTCAAAGCCACTTAACACTACGCGGCGCGTTTCAACGTTTTTATGACTGGTAAAAAGAAAATCGAATGGAGTTAAAAATGTCTGATTCAACACTGCATCCAGCACGCTCCGATGAATCCCAAAATATGCCTTCGCAACCGACGTCCGGCAGGAAACGCCGCCGTTGGGTATGGGTTGTGGTTGCGTTGGTGATCATTCTCGCGGCTGGAGGAATTTCCTTTTTTCGACATCGGCCACAACCGCAATCAGCAAGATCGAAAGCGGCTTTGTCTCCGCCGCCACTCATGATCAGTGCAGCGACGGCGCAGAGGGGCGACATCGGAATCTACGTCAACGCGTTGGGTGTGGTGACGCCACTCAATACGGTGTCGGTGAAAAGCCGCGTGGACGGACAGCTCGTGAAGGTGAATTATCGGGAAGGGCAATTAGTTCACGATGGCGACCCGCTGGTGGAGATTGACCCCGCGCCTTATCAGGCAGCACTGGACCAGGCCGCCGCCAAAAAAAATCAGGATCAGGCGCAATTAAATCTTCAGCAGGTCGAATTGAAACGCGAAGCCGCCCTGATCGCCGCCAAAATTGATTCGCAGGACGCCTACGATCAGGTCGCCGCCCAGGTAAAGGAACTGGAAGCCGCCGTGAAGGCGGATGAGGCGGCGGTGGAAAGCGCCCAAGTGCAACTAGCTTACTGCCACATCACCGCGCCGATTTCAGGACGCGTTGGATTACGCCTGGTTGACGCGGGCAACATCGTTCACGCGAGCGACACGAATCCTTTGCTCGTCATCACGGAGCTTCAGCCGATCACTGTGATTTTCAACGTGGCGGAAGATGATTTGCCTCAAATCCAAAAACAATTGCGACAAGGAAAACAATTGGTCGTGGATGCATTTGACCGAGCGCAACAAAAAAAACTGGCGATGGGAACCCTTGAAACGCTGGACAACCAAATTGACACGACCACCGGCACGGTCAAGCTCAAGGCCATTTTTACCAACGACGACGAATCGCTTTTCCCAAATCAATTCGTCAACGCGCGCCTGCTCGTGGACACGTTGCACGACGCGACGCTCGTCTCCAACACGGCGATCCAGCGCAACGCCGAAAGCGCGTTCGTTTATTTGCTCATGCCGGATCAAACCGTCGCAGTGCAAACTATCACCGTCGGAACAACCGACGGCAATGTTTCAGAGGTCGAAGGAATCGAACCGGGTGCGGTCATGGCCGCGGATAATTTCAACCGGCTCACCGACGGCGCGAAAGTGACAGTGCGTTCGTCAACAAACGAGACGAACCAAGCCACATCACAGAAAAGAACGCACAAGAAAAATTCGCAGTGAGTCCGTCGCGTCCATTCATTTTGCGTCCGGTGGCGACTTCGCTGCTGATGGTCGCCATTTTGCTGACGGGCATTATCGCCTACAAGCTACTCGCTGTTTCAGCGTTGCCGGAAGTGGATTATCCGACGATTCAAGTCGTCACATTTTATCCAGGCGCGAGTCCTGACGTGACCGCGTCAGCCATCACCGCGCCGCTGGAACGGCAGTTCGGCGAATTGCCCGGACTGAACCAAATGACTTCGATCAGTTCCGGCGGCAGTTCGATCATCACTCTGCAATTCGCGCTGAACCTGAATATTGACGTGGCCGAACAGGAAGTTCAGGCCGCCATCAACGCGGCGCAAACTTACTTGCCGGTGGGTTTGCCATCGCCGCCGATTTACAGCAAATCCAATCCCGCCGACGCGCCGATCATGACGCTGGCCGTCACGTCAAAAAGTTTTCCGCTTCCACAGGTCGAGGATTACACAGACACGCGCCTCGCGCAAAAAATTTCACAGGTGCCGGGCGTCGGACTCGTGACCATCAGCGGCGGACAAAAACCGGCCGTTCGCGTTCAAGTTAATCCGACCGCACTGTCGTCTTACGGCATCAACATTGACGACGTTCGCACCGCGCTGCAACAGGCCAGTGTGGATGAGGCAAAAGGAAATTTCGACGGCCCGCACCAGGCCTACGAAATCAACGCGAACGACCAGCTTTTGAGCAGCAAGGATTACAAATCGCTCGTCATTGCGTATCGCAACGGCGCGCCGGTGGTTTTGTCCGATGTGGCACAAGTAATTGATGATGTCGAAAACGCAAAGCTTGCCGCGTGGATGAATAACACACCAGCGGTCATCGTGAACATCCAGCGGCAGCCCGGCGCGAACATCATTCAAGTCGTTGACCGTGTGAAAAAACTTTTGCCGCAACTTAAAGCAAATCTACCAGCGTCAATGGATGTTTCGATTCTCACCGACCGCACCACGACGATTCGCGCGTCGGTGCGCGACGTGCAATTTTCGCTGATGCTCACCGTCGCGCTCGTTGTGATGGCGATCTTTTTGTTCCTGCGAAATGTGTCGGCAACGATCATTCCCAGCGTCGCCGTGCCTCTCTCGCTCGTCGGAACTTTGGGCGTGATGTATCTGCTCGGTTACAGTTTGAACAATCTCACGCTCATGGCGCTGACGATTTCAACCGGCTTCGTCGTGGACGACGCCATCGTGATGATCGAAAATGTTTTTCGCTACATCGAGCAAGGCGAGCAACCACTGCAAGCCGCGTTGAAAGGCGCGGAACAAATCGGGTTCACCATTATTTCGCTGACGATCGCGCTAATTGCCGGACTGATTCCACTGTTGTTCATGGGTGACATCGTCGGGCGATTGTTCCGCGAATTTGCCGTGACGTTGAGCGTGACCATTCTCATTTCCGCCGCCGTATCGTTGACGCTCACGCCGATGATGTGCTCGCGATTGATCAAAGCGAAAGCTGACGAGAAAAAACCGGGCCGCATTTATGAAGCGTCCGAGCGTGTGTATGATCGCGTAATTAAATTTTACGGACGAACGCTTCAATGGGTTCTCAATCGCCAAACGGCAACATTGCTCGTGGCAATCGCGACGCTGGTACTCACGATTTTGCTCTACATTATCGTGCCGAAAGGATTTTTTCCCGTGCAGGACACCGGCGTAATTCAAGGCATTTCCGACGCCGCGCAAAATATTTCATTCACCGCAATGGCCGACCGGCAACAGGCGCTCGCGCGGGTGATTTTGAAAGACCCGGCGGTTGAAAGTTTGTCGTCGTTCATCGGCGCGGACGGCATCAACACGACGCTCAACAGCGGACGAATTCTCATCAACCTCAAGCCGCTCGAAGAAAGAAAAATCAGCGCGAGTAAAGTGATACGGCGACTGCAACCCGAACTCGCGAATGTGAACGGCATCACGCTTTACATGCAGCCGGTGCAGGATTTGACGGTCGAAGATCGCGTGAGCCGCACGCAATATCAATACACGCTCGAAGATGCGAACGCGGACGAGTTGAATTTGTGGACGGCGAAGTTGATGGACAAATTACAAACGCTGCCGCAACTCCGCGACGTGGCGACCGACCAGCAAACGCGCGGTTCGCAAGCGAGGCTTGTGATTGATCGCGTGACGGCATCGCGGCTCGGCATCACGCCGCAGGCGATTGACAACGCGTTGTATGACGCGTTTGGCCAGCGGCAAATCTCGACGCTCTTCACACAATTGAACCAGTATCACGTCATTTTGGAAACGCTGCCGGAATTTCAACGCAATCCGTCGAAGCTAAATGACATTTACGTACGTTCGTCGTCCGGCGGCGCGGTGCCGTTGAGCGCGTTCACGCATTTTGAGTCAGGAATTGCGCCGCTTGCGATCAATCATCAGGGACAATTTCCTGCGGTGACAATTTCATTCAATCTCGCGCCCGGCGCGGCGCTAGGCCAGGCAACGAAAGCAATTGAACGCGCGCAAAAAGAATTGGGAATGCCGTTGAGCGTTCAGGCTTCGTTTCAAGGAACGGCGCAGGCGTTCATCGCATCGCTGACGAACGAGCCGCTGCTCATTCTCGCGGCGATTATCACAGTGTATATCATCCTCGGCGTTCTCTACGAAAGTTACATTCATCCGATCACGATTCTCTCGACACTGCCGTCGGCGGGAGCCGGAGCGATTCTCGCGCTGCTGGTTTGCGGAACAGAACTCGGCGTGGTCGCGCTCATCGGAATCATCCTGCTAATCGGCATCGTGCAGAAGAACGCGATCATGATGATTGATTTCGCGCTCGACTTGGAACGGAAGGGAAACAAACACCCGCAAGAAGCAATTTATCAGGCGTGCCTGTTGCGCTTCCGGCCAATCATGATGACAACCTTCGCCGCGATGTTCGGAGGACTGCCGCTGGCGCTGGGAAATGGAGTCGGCTCGGAACTGCGCAAGCCGCTCGGCATCGCCATCGTCGGCGGATTGATCGTGAGTCAAGTGCTCACGCTTTACACGACGCCGGTCATTTATCTTTTCTTTGGCCGGCTCGCCGCAAAATTTTCACGGTTGCGCGAAACCAGCAGAAATGAAGAAGTAATTGTCGCTCAAACTTCATGAACATTTCCGCGCCATTCATTCACCGTTCCGTCGGCACGGCATTGTTGACCGCAGCGGTCGCGCTGGCGGGCGCGGTTGCGTATCTGCAATTGCCCGTCTCGCCATTGCCGCAAGTGGATTTCCCGACCATCTCAATTCAGGCGTCATTGCCGGGCGCGAGCCCTGAAATCATGGCGTCCTCCGTCGCGGCGCCGCTCGAACGGCAACTCGGCCACATCGCGGGCGTGAATGAAATGACGTCCGCGAGTTACCTCGGCTCGACTTCGATCACGCTTCAATTCGATTTGAACCGGAACATTGACGGCGCGGCACGCGACGTTCAGGCCGCCATCAACGCTGCGCGCGCGAATCTCCCGGCGAACCTTCCCAGCAATCCGACCTATCGCAAAGTCAATCCCGCCGACGCGCCGATCATGATCATCGCGCTGACGTCCGATATTTACGATCGCGGAAAACTTTATGATGCGGCGTCCACGATCATTCAGCAACGGCTCCTGCAAATTCAAGGCGTCGGCCAGGTTAACATCGGCGGCGGCGCGCTTCCCGCAGTGCGCGTGGAGGTAAATCCAACTCTATTGAACAGCTTCGGGTTGGGTCTCGAAGACGTGAGCACAATGTTGAGCCAGCAAAATGCGAATCTTGCGAAAGGCCAGCTTGCCGACGACCACACAACGGCGGACATTCTCGCGAACGATCAATTGCTCAAGGCCGCCGATTACAAACCGCTCATCGTCGCCTATCGCAACGGCGCGGCCATTCGGCTTTCGGACATCGCCAACGTGTACGATGGCGTTGCCAACATTCGCACGGCAGGTTTTCTGAACGGCAAGCCGAGCATCCCCATCGTCATTCTTCGTGAACCGGGCGCGAACATCATTGAAACCGTTGACCGAATCAAAGCGGCGCTACCGTCGCTCAAGGCGTCAATACCGGCGGGAATCAACTGCGACGTGGTGCTCGACCGCACGACGACGATTCGTGCTTCGGTTCGCGAAATTGAACGCACACTGCTCATCTCCATTGCGCTCGTAGTTCTGGTTGTGTTTGTTTTTCTGCGCAGCCCGCGCGCGACGCTGATTCCCGCCGTCGTCGTTCCCGTTTCCTTGATCGGCACGTTTGGCGTGATGTATCTGTTCGGTTACAGCCTGGATAATCTTTCGTTGCTGGCGCTGACGATTTCCACGGGCTTCGTCGTGGACGATGCGATTGTCGTCATCGAAAATGTGTCGCGCCACTTGGAAAATGGAATGCGTCCGATGGAAGCGGCATTGCGCGGCGCGCGCGAAGTCGGCTTCACCGTGCTGTCAATCAGCGTTTCGCTCGTGGTGGTTTTCATTCCAATATTGCTCATGGGCGGAATCGTCGGAAGATTATTCCGCGAATTTGCCGTCGTGCTTTCGACGGCCATTCTCGTCTCGCTCGTTGTTTCGCTCACGACAACGCCGATGATGTGTTCGCGTTTGCTCCGGTATCGAAAACCGGAAGAGCATGGAAAATTTTATCGCGCGAGCGAAAAAGTGTTTGCGAAATTGCTCGACGCGTATGAACGGAGTTTGCAAATCGTGCTGCGTCATCCGGCGATCACGCTGATGGCTCTTTTGCTCACGATTGCCCTGAACATTTATCTGTTCGTCATCGTGCCGAAGGGATTCTTCCCGCAACAGGACAACGGCACGATTATGGGCGGCATTCAGGGCGCGCAGGACGCTTCGTTTCCTGTGATGCAATCGTCGTCGGCGCGGTTTGTCAATTTAATCAAAAACGATCCGGCGGTGCAAAACGTCATCGCGTTCACCGGCGGCGGTGGCGCGGCCAACAGCGGATTTATTTACATGGCGCTCAAGCCGCTCGAAGAACGAAAAACCCGCGCGGACCAAATCATTGCCCGCCTGCGACAGAAACTCGCCTCCGTGCCGGGCGCATCGTTGTTTTTGCAGGCCGGACAGGATTTGCGCATCGGCGGACGGCAAAGCAACGCGCAATATCAATACACGGTTCAAAGCGACAACCTGAACGACCTCGTGAAATGGGGACCCATTCTGCTTCAGCAAATGAAAAAGTTGTCCGGCTTCACTGAAGTGAACAGCGACCAGCAAAACAACGGTCTGCAAGCGTCGCTTGTTTATGATCGCGCGACGGCGGCGCGGCTTGGCATTTCGTCGCAGACGATTGACAACACGCTTTACGATGCGTTTGGACAGGCGGAGGTTTCGACGATGTATACCTCGCTGAATCAATATTACGTCGTCATGGAAGCGGCCCCGCAATTTTGGCAGGGACCACAAGGCCTCAATGCCATTTATCTTCGCGCGACCAACAGCAGCTCGGTCGTGCCGCTCAACGCCATCGCGCGTTACGAGCCGACGACCGCACCCATCGCCGTGAATCATACAGGACAATTTCCGTCCGTCACACTCTCGTTCAATCTCGCCCCGGGAATCGCCTTGAGCGACGCGGTGAAAACGATTCAACAAATGGAACAAAATATCAAAATGCCCGAAACGATTCACGGCAGTTTTTCGGGAACGCTTCAGGCATTTCAACGATCGCTGGCGACCGAACCTTTTCTGATTCTCGCAGCACTGGCAGCAGTTTACATCGTGCTGGGAATTCTTTACGAAAGTTACATTCATCCGATCACGATTCTTTCGACGCTGCCGTCGGCGGGCGTGGGCGCGGTTCTCGCGCTGCTGATTTTCAGAATGGACTTAAGCATCATCGCCATCATCGGAATTTTGCTGCTCATCGGCATCGTGAAAAAAAACGCGATTATGATGGTGGACTTCGCGCTCGCGGCGGAACGCGAAGAGGGGAAAAATTCGCGCGACGCCATTTTTCAGGCGTGCCTGCTGCGCTTCCGTCCGATTTTGATGACGACGATGTCGGCAATTTTCGGCGCGTTGCCGTTGATTTTGAGTACCGGAACCGGTTCGGAACTTCGCCGTCCGCTCGGCATTACGATTGTTGGCGGATTGATTATGAGCCAGGCGCTGACACTTTTCACAACGCCAGTCGTTTATCTCTATTTGGATCGCTTGCGATTGTGGTGGGAACGAACGCGAAACAGATCCAAAGCCGGCATTGGTCTGCAAACAGCCACAGTGTCCGTTGCCTTAATTGGCTTTGCTCTGCTCGCAGACGGTTGCAGCTTCGCGCCGAACTATGCGAAACCGTCCGTCCAAACGCCTGCCGCTTTCAAAGAATTGACGCTGGCGCAATTTAAGGAAACTGACGGCTGGAAAGCCGCCGTCGCCTCGTCGCAACGTTATCTCAAGCCTTCGGTTTTGCCAGAGGTCGCTGACTTGGCCGCAGTAATCCGGTTTGTCAGCGTCTGTGACGGATGATGGCGTGATCGTGATTTTGATTTCGGTGATGAATTCTATGGCCTGTAAAAATAAATGGAGGCATAAACTGGGCGCAGTTTTGCCGCATGAATGGGTGTTCAGCGCTTTTCTTTTGCTGACCGGGTTGCGGTTATTTGCGCATGGCGGCGCAGCGCGGGGCTGGTCGCTTGTTTTTTTTGGGTGTTTGCTGGCCGGTATGGGCATTTTTTTCTGGGCGGAACGGAACCTGACACCCTGGCGCTGGCGGGTACGGCTTTTGTTTTATCCGGCGGCGATGGGCATCAGTTTTTATGCCATGGGCATGGCGGTGCCGTTACTGGGCAATCCCGGGGTGGACAGCCTGCTGCTGCAATGGGACCGGGCTTGGGTGGGTGAAACGCCTGCTGTGGCTTGGGAACCGTGGCTGAAGCCGTGGCTGGAAGATTTGGCAATGGTGGGTTACCTGTTTTTCTTTTACTACCTGATTGCGGGACCGGGACATTATTGCATTCGTGATGTCCGGCTGTTCCGCAAGTGCATTGTGGGCTTGTTCACGATGTATGGGCTGGCGTTCATGTGTTATACAGTCTTGCCGGCTGGCGGCCCGCATCGCTGGATGACCTTTGAAACGCCACTGCATGGTCCGTGGTTGCTGGACTGGACACTCAAGCCGGTGAACGACGCGAGCAACGGTATGGATGTGTTCCCCAGCGTGCACTTGGCAGCGTCACTGTATCTGCTGTTGTTTGACTGGCAGCACTGGCGTCGGCGATTCTGGTGGGTTTTGGCGCCATGCCTAATGCTTTGGTTTTCCACGATGTATCTGCGTTTCCATTACTTCGTGGACTTGCCGGCGGGCGTGGTGGTGGCCCTGGTCGGTTGGTGGATTGCCGAAAAATACGAGGCTCGCGGCACAACTCAGTCCCCGGACTAACTCATGGACTGGTATAGAAAAGTGAACCCGATCACAAAGGTCTTTCATGAGTTGCGCCTTGTGATTGGCGTTCAGATTCCGGCGCAGTTTAGCTGTCATGTAATTTACGGAATCCGTGCCCGATTTTCCTAGATGTTTTAAAAATTGTGACGGGAGAAGTGCCAGTGAAAGTGCCAGTGAAAAGAGTTCTGTCGTTTTCTTGGTGTGTAGTTGTTGCTTTTTTCAGAGTTATACGGAGTGCTTGACAAACACGTTAAAATGCCTGATTCTATTGGCGTTCGATAGTTATGCGGTGCGCGCCTTTGGTGGTGAGGCGGTAGTTCAGGAGTAGTGAATCAGTTAAAAGATCACTCCCCCTGTTCGATTCCGACCCTCGCCTCGTCTCCAAGCTTAAAAGCGTAATGCAAAGATTTGGCTAAACTGGAGGATTGGCCCATGCTGTCCATCCAAGATTAAATCGCTCCCAATGATGCGCGCGAACATTTCAGGACGCGCCTGATAACATTTTAGCCCTCAGTTTTTCAATGGTTGTAGCACCCACCCGTTCTGCCAGTTCGTCCAACAGCGACTGCGGCTCGGCCAATTCCTGTTCAAACACTTCACGCCCCATCGCCTCTTTTGCGCTCTTGAGAAATTTTAGCAACGACAAGATTTTCACCGGCTCATTGGCCTGTCCCCAAAAAACTTCGATTGGATTGCTGGACGCCCACCACGGATACGAATACGCCACTTTTGCTTGAGCCGCCATTTTGTTGGAATTCGCCGAGGCAGCGGTTGCTGGCGGGTTTGGTTTGCGCGGCGATATAACATCCGGGGTTGCGACTTCTCCAAAAATAACCTTCTGCGCCATGTTGGCGGAGTGTCCATCCCGTAAATGGCCGTAGGTTTGCATTGCAAGGACGCCACCATCTTTATGTCCCAACCACTTCGCTACTGTCGGGATGTCCACACCAGACTCAATGCAGCGTGTCGCAAACAGGTGTCGCAGATCATGGTGCGTCAGGTGAAAAAGCCCCAATTTCTTGCAGGCGTTTTTTAATGAGCGGTTGAATTTTCGGACTTTGAGAACTGGATTATCCAGAAATTCCTTTTCCCCGCGTTCGGCTTTTAAGCGTTCCAGCAGTTTCCGCATTTCAGGAATCATCGGCACACGCCGCATTTCCCAATTCTTTGTTCCGGTTATTGGATCGCCGCGAATAATAATCTCGTTTTTCAAAAAGCTGCAATCTCGTCCATAAATCTTCGCCGCTTCACTCAAACGCGCACCAACATAAGAAAAGAATTCTATCGCATCCCCGCAATTATCGCTGTCTCTGCTGCCAGCCGTTCGCACCTTTTTAACCAATGCAAGGAATTGGCCGGGTTCTGGCAACTGCAATTCTTTTCGGCGCACACGCGCGCGTTTTACATCTTTGTCTTTGGCCGGATTGTCATAACGCGCACCTGAATCTACGGCCATGTCCAAAACACGGCGGAGAACTGAAAGTGTGCCGTTCGTCACTGTCGGGGAATACATTTTGCCAAATCGCGCTCTCCATTCGAGGCAGTCGAACTTCGTGATGCGTTTCACGTCCGTTTGCTCCAAACCAGCCCATGTTTTTAGGAGCGCATCGGCTGCCCGTTCGTTGTATTCTTTCGTCCGTTCTTTGATTTCCGTGGCGTGTTTTTGTCGTTCTTTGAAAATTGCGAGCGCATCGGCAAAAACCATTTTCCCGACAATTTTGGTTTGAGAAGGTGCAACGGCTTTGTGTTCGGTGTCCAGAACGTCCGCCAGACGCAGTTTGGCTACGGAAAGAACATTCGTCTCAAGGGATTTACGGACAAGTTTTCCGCGCACTTTTGCGCGAGCGAAGTAGATGCCGGACGGTTCGTAGCGAACCAGATTGGCAACAGGGGCTTTTGTCCAGAGGCTTTCAGATTCAGTATTTTTGGTTTTCATGGAAACAGTATCAGATGGCGGTATCAGATTGGGTGTAATGAATTCATTACAAAATGAAGATCGCCCAATGTTGATTGTGTTTTCTTGATACCGTCATGTGGGAAGACTACGCTGTTTCCTAAACCGCGGATCCCAGTTCAATTCCGGGCGGGGGTACCATTCAACCCGTTGCGCCGCAGAAACACGCGCGACGGGAATATTTTCCGCAACTAATGCATCGTAACCATGTTATACTC
>Ga0182027_10006541_pt1 | contig 17407 bp, 11 predicted proteins | sample 712E1DmetaG_FD_121300 | JGI IMG/M metagenome (GOLD analysis project Ga0182027, IMG submission 121300) | Permafrost microbial communities from Stordalen Mire, Sweden - 712E1D metaG (Illumina Assembly) | ecosystem: Environmental > Terrestrial > Soil > Wetlands > Permafrost | place: Sweden... | reverse complement strand
GCACACATGCCTGATCGGTTACTTGCCCGGCAGGAAGCGCGGAATGAAACAATAGAAGACGATTCGAGTAAAATAACTCCAAACTGGAATGAGGTCAAGGAATTATATTTACATGATAGGATCGTCAATCTAATCGTGACTGGAAGTAATCGGGGTGGATTACTTGTTGAAGGTGAGAATTTATATGGATTTGTACCGTTTTCGCATCTGGTTGATATGGCAGGGCAGGCAGAAATGCCTGATCGAGAAAAGTGTATGGAAGGTTATATCGGTCGTACACTTAAACTCAAGGTTATCGAATGCGTTCCGGAAGATGGACGAATAGTTTTTTCGGAACGGGCAGCACAAGCCGAGCCTGGCAAGCGATCCGAATTATTCAATTCATTGCATACAGGCGAAAAGGTTTCAGGCTCGGTTACGAACATTACGGATTTTGGCGTATTTGTCGATCTGGGCGGTGTAGAAGGATTGATCCATATTTCTGAATTATCGTGGGGACGTGTCGTACATCCGAGTCAGATAGTAAAGATGGGCCAGATCCTTGATGTACAGGTATTGGATCTTTCACCCGAACGCTGTCGTGTAGCTTTAAGTCTCAAACGTTTAACAGTCAACCCATGGATCAAGATCGGTACCGATTTATCTGTTGGTCAAATTGTGCCAGCAATAATCACAAGCGTGCTTTCTTATGGCGCATTCGCTCGTTTGGATCTTGGAGTAGAGGGTCTTATTCATGCATCTGAGATGCCTCTTTCGGAAGGCGAGATCGTGAAGGATTTTCTACATGAAGGTCAGCAAGTCCAGGTTCGGATTTTGCATGTGGATGCATCGCACCAACGGATGGGCTTAAGTATGCTATTAAACGCATGAATTACCGATTTTAAAATAATATATTAAAAAGAAAGTTGATCGCAAGTTTACAAATGTCTTTCTATTTAATAAATTATCGTCAAATTCTTGATCTAATCTTTTATTGATGAGACCAATTGTAGTTTAATTAAAATGATGAACGACAAACGCCAAAACCGTTACCAACAAGTACCACCATCCAATGATTGGCTTGATCGCTTGACGCGCTTCAACCTTCATTTTGGAAGGTTCCTTCGTGATGCTTTTGGTATCTTTCTGATTGCAATTGCCCTAATGTCTTTGTTGTCTTTATGGGGCCTCACCGGAGGTGTTTTATTGACGCCCTGGTCAACATTTCTGGCATCCTGGTTTGGTTGGGGAAGCTATCTAATCATCCTTGCGATCGCGTTTGGCGGCTTATCTCTTATCCGTCGGGACATGAATCGATTGGACTGGGGACGCCTTTTGACTCTTGAAATTGCCTCCCTGCTGACACTGGGCTTGCTCTCTATTCTTGGGGGTAATTCTCTAGTTCGAGCTGAAGCCGGCCAGGGTGGCGGAAGACTCGGCTGGGGTCTGGCTTATTTGTTTGGTCGAATTGTTGGGTCAGGTTGGTATGAAATTATATTATTCGTGGTCTGGCTTCTTATGGTTTTAACCGGCTTTGGGTTTTGGTCCATTCTAGAGTCATGGCTGATAAAACTGGCAGGTGAAACATCGCCGGCTTCTCAAGCATTACATACCCCGGATGACGGTATTTCTGCATCAAAAGTGACTGTTCGTAAGATAACGCAAAAAAAACAACCCAATAAGTTGCCACCAGAATTTCGTCCTTCCTTGAAAGCTGCAGATAAAAAGAGTGAACGGCCAATCAAACCGATTCCCCGGGAGGAAGGATTACCACCATTAAATATATTACTGGCTGAGCAAACGACACATGCGGATGATCGTACGATCAATCAGACTGCCGGAATGATAATGAAGACGCTCTCAGAATTTGGTATACCTGCAACTGTGATAGGTTATAGAGTAGGCCCCACGGTCACGCAATTTGCCGTACAGCCTGGTTTTATTAAAAGGCCAGGTGCAACTGAAGATGACGATGCTCAACAAATGAAGGTGCGGGTAGCCCAGATCGCCAACCTTCAAAAAGATCTAGCCCTTGCATTATCAGCGGAAAGATTACGCATAGAGGCACCGGTTCCAGGTAAGCCCTATGTTGGGATCGAAGTTCCGAATGCACATTCATCGGTGGTACGAATGCGTTCGATTTTGGAAAGTGATGTTTTCCATCACAATAGTGCACCTTTGGCGATCGCGCTTGGGCGAAACGTCTCCGGTGCTCCCTTGGTTGCTGACCTGTCGCGTATGCCCCACTTATTAATAGCCGGAGCAACCGGCTCTGGTAAATCCGTTTGTATCACATCTTTAGCCACCTGCCTGGCAATGAATAACCCGCCCGAGGACCTGCGGATAATCATGATCGACTCAAAGATGGTTGAGTTATTACGTTTCAATGGTCTTCCTCACCTCTATGGAAAGGTTGAGACCAACATTGAACGCATTCTAGGAGTGCTTCGCTGGGTGGTGGTTGAGATGGAACATCGATATCGACTTCTTGAATCTGCACATACTCGTGATCTGGAGGCTTACAACCGCAAACAAATACGCCGGGAAGAGGGGAGACCCCTTCCGCGTATTGTTGTGTTGATTGATGAACTGGCAGATCTGATGATGTCAGCACCCGATCAAACGGAGCATAACCTGGTCCGCCTTGCTCAAATGGCGCGTGCCACCGGAATCCATCTCGTAGTCGCGACTCAGCGCCCATCAACTGATGTGGTTACCGGTCTGATCAAAGCTAATTTCCCGGCACGGCTAGCATTTGCCGTGGCTTCTGGTATAGATAGCCGCGTTATTCTCGATTCCAGCGGCGCTGAAACTTTGCTTGGTCATGGCGATATGCTTTTCCTTAATCCGGAAATGGGCAATCCCATACGTGCCCAGGGGGTAATGGTGACGGATATGGAGATCGAGCGGGTAATAGACTACTGGCAAAAAAATAGTGTGCTCCCTAACGACGACGTTGCTCCATGGGAGAAGCTTTTAAATGAACCTGATGAAAATGAAGATGACGAATTGATTGAACAGGCAATTTCGATCGTACAGGGATCCGGGCGTGCTTCAGCCTCCCTTTTACAGCGCCGGTTGCGAATCGGCTATCCTCGTGCAGCCCGCCTGTTAGATAAGCTTGAAGAAACAGGTGTTGTTGGTCCTTCACAAGGCGGGGGAAAAGAACGTGAAGTGATGCCGTTTGAGGAGGCAGAAGATGAGAGTTGAATTATTTGGGGAGATTTGCGTATATTTTGATATTTTTGAAGTATAGTACTAGATTTATAAGGTTTTACAGTGCGGGGAATTTTCGGGTATCATTGGAATTGGTCAGGTGTCAATAAATTTTGGTTCTTGATTATCTGTAATTGCAAAGTATCGGGTAATTTTTGTAATCTTTAAGAATTATGGAATATTTCCAAGAATGGTTATCGAAAAACCATCTATTTCGAGGCCTAGAGTGAAAAAGACATTCACTGATTTTTTGCGCGTAACATTTAAGGGGATACTTGATCCAATCGCCGGGTTCCTTAATCGGATTGGTCTAACTCCGAATTCTGTAACACTCTTGGGTGTCGCGGGAAATATTATCGCTGCTTATTTCATAATTCGAGGTCAGATCACAATAGGAGGGATCGTCATGCTGGTTGCCTGGCCAATCGACGCGTTGGACGGATCTATGGCGCGCCTTCGGGGTGAAGCCAGTGATTGGGGTGCCTTTGTGGACTCGGTTAGCGATCGTTATTCTGAGTTGATAATCCTCGGTGCATTGCTTTTTCATTTTGCCATGACTAATCAACATATAGCTGAAGTTGTTACCTTTGCAGCAGCTGCAGGTTCAATCCTGGTTTCTTATGTGAAGGCCCGGGCTGAAGCGCAGAGCTTTAGTGCAAAAGAAGGACTTTTAACCCGTGCGGAACGCTATTTGGTGTTGGGTCCTTCATTGTTCTTCAACATTCCAGTCTTGGGGGTATGGGTTATTGCTATTCTTGCGAATTTCACAGCTTTGCAACGCATCTGGTTTGTACGCGCTCAGGCTCATGCGAATGCGAAGAAAATAACAGCCAAGGAGTAGAACATGATTGATGGTTTTCAGTTAGGTCCATTATATATTCGTTTTTACGGGATCATTCTGATGCTCGGTGCCGTTGTTGGCGGTTGGTTAGCTGCGCGTGAAGTAAAGCGACGCGGCTCTGATCCCGAAATGGTTTGGGATTTACTTGTTTATTTGATTATTGGTGGTGTGATCGGAGCACGCTTATGGCATATATTTACACCTCCGCCATCTTCGATTGCGCAAGGATTTACCACTCAATACTATTTAACGCATCCCCTTGATGCACTTGCCATTTGGAAGGGAGGGCTTGGAATCCCCGGAACGATCATCGGTGGATTAATAGCTTTGTATATTTATACTAGAAATAATAAAGGTTTCAGCTTTTTTGAATGGACGGATATAGCCGCTCCCAGCCTCGCCTTAGGACAAGCGATAGGACGTTGGGGAAACTTCTTTAATCAAGAACTTTATGGTGCACCTACCAACCTACCCTGGAAACTCTATATTGACCCGGCCCACCGATTAACGGGTTTTGAGAATATATCCTACTATCATCCGCTATTTGCATATGAGTCCATTCTTAATTTGGCAAATATGCTTTTTTTGATGTGGATTTCCCGTCAGTACAAGGATAAACTAAAGACCGGTGATGTATTCAATGTCTATCTGATTTTTTATCCAGTTGTTCGTTTCTTCCTCGACTTCTTGCGATTAGACGCTTCCAGGGTCTTTAGCATAAACATCAATCAAACTCTCATGGCGGTAGTGGCGATCTGCGCTGTGATTGTGCTTATTTGGCGCCATCGGTCATGGGAAGCAGAGGACACCTCTGTCCAAATAACTCCAATGAGATCGACGGTAAATACAACATCCAGCATCGTCCGAGAGACATCTGATGAGAAATTTGTTCATAAGCCAGCCACCCGCAAGCCAGCCGTTCGCAAGCCAGTGACTCGCAAACCAGTGACTCGCAAACCAGTAGCCACGACTAGAAAAAAAACAGTGGCCAGAAAGCAAATCGCAAAGAAACCCACTGCTAAAAAAATCACCAAATAAAACGCTTGCTGTTTTCGCAGCAGCCCAATGCTTTCAGAGGACTGTTGTCTTATTGACATCGTCCTCTGAGGCTTTTATTCTAGATAGAACATGATCCAAACAGAGGAATTAAGCAAAAAGTTCAATGATTTTTGGGCTGTAGATGGTGTAACCTTATCGGTGAAACCAGGCCAGATCCTGGCACTACTTGGACAGAATGGTGCCGGGAAAACGACAACAGTCCGTATGTTGACCGCGCTTCTCGCTCCAACCCGTGGCTCTGCGTGTGTAGCTGGTTATGATGTAGTTCTTCAAGGCAGGGAAGTACGTGCCTCAGTCGGCGTTCTCACAGAGCAGCATGGCCTGTATATGAGAATGACAGGATCCGAATACCTTGATTTTTTTGGTCAAGTTTATCGCCTCAATATTGGTACCAGGAAGTCGCGAAGTGATTATTTATTAGAATACTTTGGGTTAGCACAAGCTTCTTCTCGCCGCATTGGTGAATATTCAAAAGGTATGCGTCAAAAACTGGCGTTGGCTCGTGCTCTCATGCACGAACCTCCGGTTTTGTTGTTAGATGAACCAACTTCTGCGATGGATCCCGAATCAGCCCGTCTCGTGCGGGATGAAATTGCCCGCCTTAGATCATCCCAGCGCACCATAGTGATCTGCACGCACAACCTGGCTGAGGCTGAAGCCCTGTCAGATATTATTGCAATTATTTACAAGGGACGCATTTTGATGATTGGCACACTCGAAGAACTGAAGCAGAAGATATTGGGCATACCTGAATATGAAGCCAAATTCTCTTCACCTTGGAATGTGAATAGCTTGGATATTCCACGTGGGGTGGTGATAACTAGACGAAACGAATTGAGCTATCGTTTTAGTATAGAGAATCCGCAGGAGTCAAATTCTATATTGCTGCAACAACTCTCTTTCCTTCACGCACCCTTGATGGCATTTCAGGAAATACCACGTAGCCTGGAGGAAGTCTACCTCAAGGTTATGGCAGATGCACAAACAACTCACGGGGAGGTTGTAAATGCAGGGTGATTTGCATATGATTTGGTTGATTTCCAGACGTGAACTACGTGATCAGTTCCGTGACTGGCGAATCCTTTTTCCACTTTTAATATTAACATTTACTTTTCCTTTGCTGATGAATGAAGTTGCTGGTCAAGCAGTTTCCTTTTTCGCCCGATATGGCTCCAATTTGATCGCCGATCGGCTTGTACCATTCTCGGTGTTGATCATTGGATTCTTTCCACTCACGATATCCTTGGTTGTGGCATTGGAATCATTTGTTGGCGAAAAGGAGCGTGGCACCATTGAACCGCTTCTGAGCGCCCCTCTTGAAAATTGGCAGCTTTATTTTGGAAAACTGGTGATCGGCGTGATCACGCCGTTAGTAGCAAGCGTTGCTTCCATTGCTTTTTATTTAGGCATGGTCTCCCACCAGAAATTGCATATGCCTGGTTTATACACTTTATCCCTGCTGTTTATGCTAACAACAGCACACGCTTTTTTAATGGTCAGTGCTGCGATCGTGATCTCTGTTCAATCTACCTCAGTAAGAGCCGCCAACCTGTTGGCGTCGTTTATCGTCATACCAGTCGCTGTTATGATGCAGGGTGAAAGCGTATTGTTGTTTTGGGGCAACGATCAGGTATTGTGGCTCGCTGTCGTAGCTGTTGTTATCATGGCGGGATTACTTGTACGATTGGGGCTAGCACATTTCCAACGTGAATATCTGCTCGGCCGTGAATTCGATTCGCTAAATCTACGCTGGGTGTGGCAGACATTTCGTAATTGTTTTCTTGGCGAAGCCGAGTCTTTATCCTGCTGGTACCGGCATGAAGTATCGAAAGTGTTACGTGAGCTGGCAGTTCCAATGCTAATAATGGTGGTATTTGCCGTCACGGGCTATTGGGCCAGCTATCACTGGGCGATAGCGAATATACCGAAATTGCTATCGAGAGCATCGATAAATGATATAACAGGACTAGTTAAAGATGCTAGGCGAACGATCGGTTTAGCACAGGTAAATCAGCATTTATCTGCAGTATTTATTTTTACGAACAATATACGCGCGACTCTGTTAATATTACTGGGAGGAATCATATCATTTAGTGTCCTAGGCATGATTGCTTATTTAATAAATGTCGGTCTGGTCGGCGCTGTTTTGGGGGTATTTAAGTTAATAGGATATTCGCCGGTTTTACTATTTGCTGCCGGGCTTCTTCCCCATGGAATATTTGAAATACCGGCACTTATGCTCGCCAGTGCGATCGTGTTGCGAATGGGAGCAATATTGGTTACACCCCAAATTGGTAAGTCGATGGGTCAGGTAATTATTGAAATGTTAGCAGATTGGCTTAAGGTTTTTATAGGTGTGGTCGTTCCATTGCTGGTAGTAGCTGCATTGATCGAAGCATATGTCACGCCTTCCATATTGGTTAATGTAATGAAATAGGTGTCTTATGCCTAAAGTAGTCATCCTAGGCTCGTCGAACGCAATCCCAACGATGGATCATGAGAACACTCATTTGGTCGTTGTTGGCGAAGATCGTATGATTCTAGTGGATTGTGTCAGTAACCCGATCTTAAGGCTGGAGAAAGCAGGTCTTGACTTTAACAATTTAACTGATTTGGTTCTTACTCATTTTCATCCTGACCATGTTTCAGGCGTACCCCTACTCCTCATGGATATGTGGCTCATGGGACGTCACAAGTTACTAAACATCTACGGCCTGCACCACACGTTGGACCGAATTGAAGATTTAATGAGTTCCTATGGATGGGCTGAATGGCCTGATTTCTTTCCTGTGGCATTTTATCGCCTACCTGCCCAGGAAATGACGTCAGTAATCGATTGTCCAGATTTCAGGGTCTTTTCATCACCCGTACACCATTTGTTGCCGACCATCGGCCTACGCATCGAATTTAATCATACCAAGAAAATCATGGCATATTCGTGCGATACAGAACCATGTGCTCAAGTTATTCGACTGGCTGAGGGCGCCGATATATTAATTCATGAAGCGGCAGGCGAAACAATTGGACATTCTTCAGCCGCGCAAGCCGGGGAGATAGCCAACCAGGCAGAGGTTGGAAAACTCTACTTGATCCATTATCCAACCGGGAAGTTCGCGAATGGCGATTTGGTTGAAGAAGCCCACTTGCGATATCAGGGTGAGGTGAAGCTGGCTACAGATTTCATGGAGCTTGATTTTCGTTAATTTTTTCATCCGTCTGAATACAGACGGTCACACAAGCGCGCCATTCTAAATGATTACATAAGCCAAAGATATTACCAGCCTTTAATATAGTCAGACCACTCGTTGTTTTCAGCCAGATGTCTGCCAAATATATAATCTGCATTAGCAGGCGGTTCTTTGGGGATATGAGTGAGCGCCATATGCGCTTCTTCGGGGCTTCGACCACCCTTACGATGGTTGCACGGCGGGCATGCAGCTACAACATTCGTCCAAATATGAAGTCCTCCCTGATAGCGGGGTAAAACATGGTCCACAGTCAGGCTTCCGTCTCGCCTACCGCAATACTGGCAGGTATAATTATCCCTACGAAACACTTCGCGGCGAGTCAGCTTGACACGTGGACGCGGTCGATGGATTTGCATTTCGAGACGAATGACTGAAGGGCGGGGAATCAACTCTTTGATGGTGTGGATGTAACCGCGGCCATTTGTCACCATTGCCGCTTTGCCACCCAGGATGAGGCCAACAGCTCTGCGTGTTGTACAAATGTTTATTGGTTCAAAATTCGCGTTTAGTACCAATACAGGCTCCTGCATAGAGCCCTCCACAATAGGCATGATTATAGCATAATGGTGAAATCGACATGAACGTGCTGATTGCCGGTGGATCCGGCTTCATTGGATCTCATCTGGTAAAGTATTTACGATCAGCGGGCCATCAGGTTTGGATTCTAACCCGTCGTGATCCCACCTATGAATATGAAATTCACTGGGATGGTGAAACGACAGATGGGTGGAGCCGACGAATTACTTAAATGGACGGGGTTATTAATTTGACCGGCTATCGACTGGAACATTGGCCATGGACGAACTCTCAGAAGCAACGTTTCTACGACTCCAGAATCTTAACCGGTCGTGTATTAGTCTCTGCAATAGAACATGCTACACATCGTCCAGTCGTTTTCCTCCAGGTTTCAGGTATAAACTATTATGGCGCGCGGGGTGATATCATAGCGGATGAGGAGACGTATCCCGCCCATGATTTCCTTGCACAGCTAACAGTCCAATGGGAGGTTGCTACGCAGCCAGTTAAAGAGTTGGGAGTACGGCATGTGGTAGCGCGCAGCGCGGTTGTGCTTGATGCGAATGGCGGCTTGTTACCATTGATGGCTCTGCCAGTGAAACTTTTTATCGGAGGACGTTTGGAGAGTGGCAATCAGGCTGTACCTTGGATTCACCTAGCCGATCAAATAGGTGCGCTTCAATTTTTACTCATGAATGAGAAGTCGACTGGCGAATATAAATTAATTTCACCCACCCCAACCTCGAACGCCGAGTTCATGCGAGCCCTCTCAAGCGTCTTGCATCGTCTGTATTGGTTTCCTACCCCGGCGAATTTATTGCGTGCAACATTAGGCGAGATGAGCACCCTCGTGGTCGAAGGACGATATAGTCAACCTAAACGACTTTTGGAGTTGGGCTACCAATTTCGTTTTCCGACAATTGAGGCCGCCTTACAGGATCTATTCAAATGACAGGAATTTCCCATTGTTTTGTCATGTTATTCTAAGAGTTATGTTAGTCAATAACATATAAGCTGCTGATTGTGGTATGTTACATGATATCTAGGTGAGGACCAGACATCAAAAGGTAAAGTGTTAATAATATATGGACTTTTCTGGTCGAAAGTATTTCTCGTAATCTATTAATAATATTGATTAAAATAGGTCGCAGCGATGTTATAAATATTTTAAAAGTGTCTATTATAAAATTCGCTCGCTAAAGAATCACTTTTTCTTGATTTTGTCAAGAAATTCAAGGTAATAGGAGAAATCAAATGCCACGTCTATGCTATCTCGTTGGATTGATTGCTTTACTTATTTTAACGGCTTGCGGCGCGGCCGCAACGACACCGGTGGTGCTACCTACTTTTTTGTCCCCCCAGGTATTGGCAACAGCCGAGATTAACCAGGCTTATCCGACCGTACAAGCCCTCCAATCGAATACAAGTTTAATAGTGAGCGGATTTACTGTAAAACTCCAACGCGCCTGGCGTGACGGAAAACAAGTCTATGCAGATCTATGCTTTACGCTACCTGATAATTCCGATTGGACGATCTGGAATGCACACTTTGATTATGCCGGTCAGTCGATCTCAGAGTTCAGCTCGGCGATGTTAAGTAAACAGGATGCAGCACAAGGTCAGCCTGGTATGCGGTGCGATGAACTCGGGTTCTATGTTCCTCCTGACGCCGACCTGTCATCTGGATCTCTGACTATTCAATCATTAGGGGCGTATCCGAGTCAGGATGAATATTGTTCTTTGTATTTGCCCAAGATTCAACAAACATTGAGTGAGCGCGGGATCGCCATCACACTTAATTGTGCAGATGTGAATGGTACAATGACCATGCAAATAACTAGCAAGCCGGATAACATGTCACAACAGGAAGCGGAACAAATGGTATATAGCGATGAGTTCTATACAGTAAATGGCCCTTGGATATTCCCCGTTACCTTGGGGCAGTGATGCAGGAATGCTGTATAATATATCCATGAACGATACCTTTTCATTAAAATATTACAATTCCCGTGGATAATGGTTGTGAGGGAAAATTAACGCGCCCTCGCGGGCGCGTTTTTTTTATTCAATTAATCCACCAGTAAACCTTGAGGAGAATTAATGAACATAGATGAACAGGTCGAGCTTCTCATGCAGGGGACAGAATATGGCGATGAGGATTTGAAGAAAGCCATGACTTCTGAATTGCGATCCCGCTTGATCGAGTCTCAGAAAGAGGGGCGGCCCCTCCGTGTTTATTGTGGTTACGACCCTACTTCAATTGATCTACATTTGGGTCATACAATAACAATGCGAAAACTACGACAATTCCAGGATTTGGGTCATGATGTAACCTTTCTCATCGGAAGTTATACTGCCTTGGTGGGTGATCCATCCGACAAAAATAAAGCTCGTCCCGTTCTTACCGAGCAGCAGGTTGCCGAAAATTCAAAGACATATTCTGACCAAGCCTTTCGGGTACTAGACCCGGATAAAACAAAAGTCCGCTATAACGGTGAGTGGTTGAGTAAACTGACCCTGGTAGATTTGATAAGGCTCGGGCAAAACTTCACTGTCCAGCAGTTTTTGGCGAGGGAGAATTTTTCGAAACGATTGGAAAGAGATGAACCCATATATTTGCATGAGACTTTTTACGCGTTGATGCAGGGATATGATGCAGTAGCCCAGAATACTGATGTCCAGGTTGGGGGAACGGATCAATTATTCAATATAATCGTCGCCGGTCGTAAACTACAAGAGGCTTTGGGACAGAAACCACTCGTTGGAGTGATCACAGGTATTCTGCCAGGCACAGATGGTGTACAGCGCATGTCAAAATCCACCGGAAATATTGTGCCTATCAACACCGGCGCGAAGGATATGTATGGCAAATTAATGTCTTTACCTGATTTTGTTATGGAAAAATATATGCGCCTTGTGACACGCTGGTCACCGTGGGAGATAGACATTTTACTAAAAAAGGTGGATTCAGGCAAAGTTCATCCGCGCGATGCAAAAATGGAACTGGCACGGGAGATTGTCGGCATCTTCTACGGTGAGGCCGAAGGAGCAATAGCGGAAAAGGCTTTTATTCGGTTGTTTCAAGAAAAAGAAATTCCGAGTGAAATGCCTGAGTTTATCGTAAAGACCGGTGCAACGATCACTGATGTAATGATCGAAACCGGTTTAGCTTCCAGCAGGAGTGAGGTAAAAAGGCTGATTGCCCAAATGGGGGTAAGGCTAGATGGGGAAGTCTTGGACCGGGCCGATGCACTTTTCCCACATCCTGGTATATTGCAGGCCGGTAAGCGTCGTTTTGTAAGGGTCAAATAATAATAGATATGGGTGATACTGACGAACTAATATTTATTAATAATTTTCCTGCTCCACCAAATTTAGAAATATTTCTACAATCTGAGGATCGAAGTGGTGACCTGCTTCGTTGCGAATATGTTTTATTACTTTTTTTCTTGGCCATGCTGCTCGGTAAGACCGATCTGACATCAAAGCATCCCAAACATCGACAACAGCAAATATGCGAGCGGCTAGCGGGATTTCTTCGTTTTTAAGACCCCGAGGATAGCCTGTCCCGTCCCATCGTTCATGATGGCAATATGCAATATCGAGCGCTGGTCGAAGGTAAGATATAGGGTAGAGGAGATCGAAAGCGTATCGAGGATGTTCACGCATGGCCGACCATTCTCTTTTCGTAAGAGGGGTTTTTTTATGCAATATGTGGTCAGGCACACCCATTTTTCCGATATCATGTACAAGTACGCCGCGCCGAACATGAATTAATTCAGGTTCTCTCATACCTATTTGCCGGGCGAGTCTTAAGGTCAACTCGGCCACGCGAATTGTATGACCCTGGGTTTCCTTGTCGCGCAATTCGAGCGCCTTACCCCATCCCTCCAGGGTAGTATCGTAAGCCAGAGAAAGTTCAAGGTTGGATTTTTGTAAGTTTTCAAATAATTGTGCATTTTCAATTGCAGCGGCAGCTTGATGGGCAAATGATTGAGCAAGTTCTGCCATGTCCATATTGAAGGCACATGGTGTGAAACTATCTAAAGTTATATATCCAAGCACTTGACCGCGTGCAACCAATGGAATACCCATCCAACCCCTGACAAAATCTGCTGCTGACCATCTCTCAAAGCGGTTATCCATTTGGGCATCGTCCAGGATTAAGGGTCGATTGTTTTCGCGAAGATATATCAATAGTTGATTGTTGGCATGAAACAATCGGTTGATGGCGCGCTCTAGGTTGGGAAGTCCGTGTGCAGCAACGATACGTACCTGGTCGCCTTCTGCTAAAAGAATCGATGCGCTGTCGTACGGAACAACATCTTTCATAGCTTTTAATAGAATATCAAGTATTTCCTTGAGGTTTAAAGAGGATGCAATTGTTGTGGCCGCCAGTCTAAGTTTTTCTGCCTCCTGACGGCGCCGTTGTTCGGCTTCGAAAAGACGGGCATTTTCAATTGCAATTGCAGCCTGCTGTGCAAGCCCGCTAAGAAAGTTTAAATCCGAAGGCTTAAATTCCTGGTCCACTCCTGACCGCCAGATAACAAGCAATCCGGTAAGATGATCCTTTAAGATAATCGGTACCCCCATAATATGTTTGTAAGGGTTTAATTCGGTGCCTTTGATTAATATTGTGCGAGGATCTAAAGACGAATTATTAACGATCTCGCCAATTTTAAGCATCGCAATATTCCCGAGAATGCCAGTACCCAATTGGAGTGAATACTTCTTAATCTCATCCGCGGCTGTACCTATGGCTGCGATTGCATGCAAGCTTGCTTCGTTTGAATCGGCTAAATAGACTGCACTGGTCTCGGCGTTCAACAGATTTTTGGCATAAGACGCTATTCGTTCGAGCAAAACGTTCAATTCCAGGGTTGCGGAAATATCGCGGCCAACTTCTGCGATTGCAGCAGTCTCTTGAGCATGCCGAACGGTTTCCTGGAAAAGACGCCCGGATTCAATCGCGATGGATGCTTGATGTGCGATACTGACGAGAAAATTCAATTCCGATTCATTAAATAAACCATTTGATCGCAGTCTCCACGCATTGATCGCGCCGATTGCCTTCCCGCGTAATATTAATGGAGAAACCATCATTGTCTCAAGCCGGCTGTCTTCCTCTGATGTGCCAGGAACAACGACCCTTGACGGATGCTTTCTCGTATCGTCTATGATTTCCGGCTTGCCTGCCGCGATAATTTTTCCCGTGATCCCTTCCCCAATTTTAAAGGAGTCCGACATTAATTCATCTCGGAACGATCCCTTAGCAATAATTGTTTTAAATGTTAGGTTGTCATCCTGAAGCAGGTAGATTGCGATATGGCTGGCTTTGAGGAGTTCTAGAGATCGATTTGCAATTTCATTAAGTGCGGGGCCAATTTCCCTTGTAGTGGCGATAATATTTGCGATTTCTGCCATTACCTCGATGATCTCGGCCCGCCGACTCTTCTCTTGAAAACGACGGGCATTTTCAATTGCAGTAGCAGCTTGATTCACAAATGTTTGCACAAGAGCGGCTTGAGCTTCTGTGAAAAAATCAACTTTATCGCTGTCAAGATTTATACATCCGATGAGATTTTCCTGTGCAACCATGGGAATACCCATCCAGCCACGGATATATTCAGTACCTTCAAATTTTTCAAATTGCTCATCAACCTGAACATCAGGAATAATAATGGGCTTTTTGATGTCAACATTCCATTTTTCAGACTGAAATTTATATTTTTTACCGATAAACTGTGGCTGTTCCGGCAGGCCGCGCGCTGCAACTATTTCAACCTGTCCCATTTCAAATAATTCAATGGATGCACTCTTAAATGGCACAAGTTTGGATAAGGATTCGAGGATGATATCGAATAGCTTATCAAGTTCGATTGTCTTGGTAAGGGCTGCCGTAGCTTCGCGCAGGTCTTCAGCCTCTTTACGCCGATTTTGTTCGGTGATGAGAGAACGGATTCTTGCTATAGCCGTTCCTAACGCACCTGCTATGGTATTCATAACGCGTTCATCTTCTTCGTCGAAAGCATCCATTTTTCTACTTTCAACATTGAAGACTCCGATGATCTTTTCGTTTACACGAATGGGAACACATAATTCTGCCCGGACACCTGGTGTCGTCTCGATATATGCCGGATGCTGAGTAACGTCATTAATCCGAATTGGCTGCCCAGTTGTGGCAACTTGGCCAGTAATTCCAAGGGACAATGGTAATTCGTATAATGTGTTTATTCCCCAATATGAAGGGTGCGACTTGAGAGTGCCCCCGAGCTCATTGAGAAGTACAACGCCACAATTATCAGGATATAACATACCACTGACAATTTGGGTGGTACGTATAATAACGTCATCTTCGCTGGAGCTCTGCGAACCTGCCATAGCTACTGCGTGCAATACAGTCAATTCGGCTAAACGCCGCTCAAGGTCTTCCTCCCCTTTTTTACGGTCTGTGATATCTGTAAGGGCGCCGACAATTGCTACGGTCTTCTTTTCCCGAACGACCGGTGTCTCGCGGACTTCTACCCAAACAAGGTTCCCATTTTTTGCCTTCAATTCAAGGATGTATGGATCCTGGGTATCGCCCGTGTCTAATGCTTTTTGGGCAAGCTCAATGCCTCTCTGATTGATAGGATGATCGGTCTGTAATTTCTGCCAATTATTAAGTAAATCTTCAGGTTCGTAACCTAAGATATTCTTGGCCTGTGCACTTATGTAAGTGAAAACGTTGTCGGTTCCCCTTGAAAAATATATATTTTGTGTATGATCAACAATGCCTCGAAGCGTTTCTTCATTTGCGCGAAGTGTTTCTTCGGCTTGCTTTTGTTCTGTCAAATCGCGGATAACGACTTGAATTGCCGGTTCATTTTTATAGACAAACGGATACCCTGTTACCTCCACATAGACAATTGATCCGTCTTTTCGAACAAACTTCGCTTCCATTGCCAGGGTTTCCAAACCTTTTTGTAAATCCTGTAGTATTTTTGTTATTCTGAAGCGCGAGTCTGGATGGATAAATTCCAGGATCGGGATACCGAAAAGTTCTTCAGCGTTTTTTGCGCCAACGAGTTTCACTCCTGCTTCATTCATGTAGACTAAGACGTCTTGACTTAGGACGGCAATTGCATATGGCGAATGTTCAACCAGGCGACGATATTGAACTTCACTTTCCTGTAATACCTTTTCTGTAAGTTTTCGTTTCGTGATATCTTCGACAAATCCTTCAATATAAGTTAATTTCTTTTTCTCATCGAGGACAACGCGCGCACTCGTGGAAGTCCAGATGACGATGCCATCTTTGCGATAATTCCTTGATTCGAATTTATCGACAAAACCGTTCCTTAGTAAATTCTCGATAAATAATCCCTGGATCCTGGCAATCACCTGGATTTGTTTACTAATATCGGTTATGGTTGAGATCATGTCATCAGGTGATTCATATCCATAAATCCGAGCCATAGCCGGATTAACTTTTATATAGCGGTTCTCCAAGGTTGACCAAAAAATCCCCTCTGGAGCTTGCTCGAAGATATTACTGAAGTCCTCCCGGCTGACTTTGTTTTTATTGTTTTCACGTCTGAGATAGTAAAACAATATCAGGCTGCTTATTAGAGTGAAGATCCAGCCCAGGTAAGTTTGGATTATCGTTAATTCTGCTGGATCATTAATTAGGACTCCTACGAGATGATTGGACAATAAAACCCACAATCCACCCATAAGTATGTATATGATGGCTACTCGGCCGGCTAAACCAATTTGGGGACTTTTCATAATAATGAGAAACCATCTTGATTATAGGACTTTTTATTCAATATGGAGTAAAAAACTTAATTGCCCGGGGTAATTTAATATGCAGTAGCAAGCAAAACGGAAGTTTGGCCTAGTTAGATGCATTGTCGTTTAAGTTAATGGTAGAAATGTGAATTAAATGCGAAAAGCGAGCCATTCGACCCGCTTTAGTTATAATCACCGCTATTTATTGAACACTGGTAATTCTTTACATAAACGCTAAAGACATAAACATGTCTATTACAAACACGGAAGAAAGACTTCGACGGGATTCGTATCGTCCTACTTGCTAGGAAAGCCCTATGTTGAAAAACAAAAACGAGTCTGTTACAAACTCGTCAGAGAGGCGTCGACGGGATTCGAACCCGTGATGAGGGTTTTGCAGACCCTTGCCTTACCACTTGGCCACGACGCCGAAAAAAAAGAGCGGGCGATGGGATTCGAACCCACGACCTTCTCCTTGGCAAGGAGACGTTCTACCACTGAACCACGCCCGCAGGTCTTGGCCGTTGCTGCTAGCCGAGAGTGCCGAGACCCAGTTTCGAACTGGGGACCCCGCGATTTTCAGTCGCGTGCTCTACCAACTGAGCTATCTCGGCTAGATATTTTGTTGTTAAGCGTGGCTGATTTTAATAGCAGTGAAGGAGATTGTCAAGCAATGTGTTGGAATGTGTTAGGAGCAATTCAAAAGTGAACCGTAATCAATTCAAAAGTGAACTGGATTCAGTTCAAAAGTGAACCGCTGCTCTATGCTAGATTC
>Ga0182027_10006540_pt1 | contig 17408 bp, 16 predicted proteins | sample 712E1DmetaG_FD_121300 | JGI IMG/M metagenome (GOLD analysis project Ga0182027, IMG submission 121300) | Permafrost microbial communities from Stordalen Mire, Sweden - 712E1D metaG (Illumina Assembly) | ecosystem: Environmental > Terrestrial > Soil > Wetlands > Permafrost | place: Sweden... | reverse complement strand
TTATGAGCTGGCCAGGGCCGGATCGTCAACCGTCGCGTCCACATTCTGCGCCGCTTCAATCCACATTCTGTGGATCCGTTGGGATTCACATCCATATTCCGTACATTTCGATCTGGGGTGGGTAACCAGCTAGAGGCGACCGAGCAGTGCATCGCGTTGTCGGCAACGTGGCAGGGTTTCCAAATGGGTGCCTCCAGGGGGGCGCGGTCGGCTGTTGCGATGGTTTGCCAACTCCCTGCGCGGTCGTCGATCAGCGGCCTTCCCCGGCCAGCATCGCCGGAAGGGTCCGGGCGATGATCTTGAGGTCGAGCCAGAACGACCACCGGTCGATGTACTCGAGATCCTTCTCGACCCAGCGATCGAACTCGGGGTTGCGGCGGGCGCCGATCTGCCAGAGGCCCGTGATGCCCGGCTTCATCGAGAGCCGGCGGCGACGTCGGCTCATTTTCCCCTCGCCTCCAACCGAAATCCAGGCGGCGACGCCGGCGCCCTGCCCGATGTTGCAGATCGTCCGTGTGCCGGACTGTGTGCTATGAGTTGGCTGTCCCCGTTCGGCGTTGCGTTCCCATTCTACTCACGTCGCCGGGGTACCTGGACACCAAGACCGGTTCGGGCGCCGGTGGAAGCCGGTCCATTGGCCTCACCTGCGGCCGGGCGTCGATGCCGCGGTCGAGACCCCCCATCCCGAGCACTGGGCTCCCGCCAGATCAGTCTTGGTCCTGCCGCGGAGCCCCGGCGCGCGCCCGCCGACTCCGCAACCACACCGCCAGCGCCAACAGGAAGAGCAGCGCTCCGACCGAGTCGATCGCCACGTCCACCGGCGACGGGTGACGGCCCGACGTGAACGACTGGTGGAACTCGTCTGTGGCGGCGTAGGCGGCCGTCAACGCCAGGCTCCACCACATGGCCTGACGGACCGCCGAGTACGCCAGGGCGCGCCAGATCAGCACGGCCAGCACGCCGAAGACGAACATGTGGCCCGCTTTGCGGATGACGAAATCCACGTCGGCCGCCTGGGCGACACGCAGGTTCGGCGTGGCCGAGAAGGCGAAGATGATGCCGGCCCAGACGAGGATGGGCAGCCAGAGCAGCGCCTGGCGGCCGGCGGACAGCTGGCCGGTCAAGACGGCGCGCCCGCAGCCGGCCCCGGTTGATCGCGAATCGTCCGCTCGCCCACAACCATCGCCGGGTTGCCCGTGTAGATCCCATTCGGCTGTGCATTTTTGAGCAGCACGGAGCCCAGGGTGACGATGGCGTTGGCCCCCACGGTCACTCCAGGACCGATCCGCGCGAATGCACCAACCCAGGCGCCCTGCTCGATCGTGATGGGCTTGACCATCAGGCCCATCCCCGGGTCCGACCAGTCATGGTTGCCCGTGCACAGGTAGGCACCCTGAGAGACGACCGCGTTCGAGCCGATGCGCACGGACACGAAGTTGTCGATCCAGGCCCTCTCGCCGATCCAGACGTTGTCCCCCACTTCGAGATGCCATGGGTACTTGACATGGACATTGGGCTTGATCAGGACACCCCGCCCCACTCTGGCGCCGAACCTGCGGAGCACCCAACGCTTCAAGCCGTACGACGTCACGACTGGATTGAGCATGACGAGCGCCTCGACAACGAGCCAGAGCGCCCGGAGTGGGTACGATCGCCCGGGTCTGTACCCACGCCGGGAAGTCTTCGATAGATCGACGGTCATGCTTGCGCTCGCACCCTCTTTGCGTCCGATACACGGTATCGATGCCTGGCGCTACGTCCATGGCACAGGAGCCAGGCTGAGTATCGTATGACGCTACGATGAATGACCTCGGCGGGAACGGAGTACATCATCGAGACACGGGCTCCGACTTGTGCGACCTGGCAACGCCAGGTCGGCCTCAGGAGGGCCAGAATACGAAATTGGAGACGTAGTCCGGATTCGTACAATCGGGAAGCAGCCGGAGCTGATCCCTTTGCAGGTCGAACTCCTCCAGGTCAACGAGCTTCCAGCCACGAACGAATGCGGCCCTTACGTAGCCGAAATGGTCCCGCATCATCTCTATCACGTTCGCTGGCGCACCATGAGCGTGCCGGGCCTCGCTCTCGATGAAGACGATCGGCCGACTCGCTGTGATTGTCTCGTCGGCGCCGCGGAGCACGGCTAGCTCATGTCCCTCGACATCGATCTTGAGGAACCCGACATCGACGAGTCCGAATGAGTCAAGGGTCAGCGTCTTGACTGGACGCTCGGTCGTAGCCCCGAGTTCTACTTGGGCCTGGACCGCGTCCGAAGAAGCGAGGCGCGCCAGTCCGTTATCCATAGGAACGAGCAGTCGGGAGGTCCCGGCTTGGTCCGATAGCGCGACCTCGTGCACGCGCACGTTGTGAAGCCGAGCGTTGCGGATGTACCTAGCCAGGTCGGGTTGGGGCTCGAACACGTCTACCACAGCCGCTCGCCTGGTCATCCAGTATGCGTAGACCCCCCGGTAGGCACCCACGTCGACAGCATTCCTGCCAGGCGGAACGAGGCCCGTGATCAGATCGGCAGGTGGATACAGCCCAAACGCCCGCCGCACACCCCGCTCGCCCCGCATCCTCAGCGAGATCGGAGCGGGAAGAAGGTTGACCATACGACCGCGCATTGCCATGCCAGCGAATGTCCTCCTCGTTTCGGGGAAGCCTTGAACCTATGCGGTGTTCAACTCAACTGTATCCGTTAGGCGCGCCTCCGGTGCAGTTGGGGCCGAGACGGGAAGGTCATCAGGCACGAGGAGCCCCCGGCCTGCGAACTAGACTCCCGGCAAAGCCCGATCCAGACGCTCAACCGGCGTTGACAAACCGCGGTCTGGCAACTACGTTGGCGCCTCTGGCTGGCCTTCTCGGGATCGCTCGCGAGGTCGTTACCGCAGCGGCACTTGGCGCAGCCGCAAGAGAGGCGCGCGATCCGGCTGAGCGGGAACACGTGATGCCGTTTCTACATTCCAGGCCGGAACGTTTCCGGATTGGCACACTGCACACCCCGGCGGATCTCGCTCACCATCGCTACACGGTTGACACGGACGCTGACCTTGCATTTGCTCGCGCCATCGCCGCGCGTCGGCCGCACGGGCAGCCGATTCGCCTCGCCGAACTCGAGGCTCTGGCTCGGGCCGAGCCAACTCTTACGTCAATGAATTCGAGAGTGCGCCAGAAGAGCTGGCGCGAAGTGGACGGTCGCTCTCGCGCTAGGCGAGATTGGATGCCGCGTGCGCGGCCGTCCCGGCGTGTCGGTGTCAGTGCTTGTATAGTCGAAAGCAGATTTGGGTCTCGTCAGGGGTACCGGCGACGATGACATGGCATTTCGGTACACGGTTCCGCTGACCGAGTGGCCCAGCCGAGGAGGAGCGCAAAGAAGGTGATGAAGTCCAGCGAGGTCACGGTTCTGGACGGGAAGTCCGTATTGGTGACCGGGGGCACGGGATCGTTTGGCCGCCGCTTCATCAAGACGATCCTGCGGGAGCAAGGCCCTAGGCGCGTGGTTGTCTTTAGCCGAGATGAACTCAAGCAGTACGAGTTCCGGCAAGAAGTAGGTGACGACCCGCGCCTGCGGTTCTTCATCGGCGACGTGCGAGACCGAGGGCGCCTATGGCGTGCGTTCGATGGCGTCGATATCGTCGTGCATGCCGCCGCACTTAAGCAGGTCCCAGCCGCAGAGTACAACCCCTTTGAAGCGATAAAGACCAACATTTATGGCGCCCAGAACATCATCGATGCCGCACTCGATCGAGACGTAGAGCGGGTCATCGCGTTGAGTACGGACAAGGCGTCCAGCCCGATCAACCTGTACGGCGCCACCAAGCTCGTGAGTGACAAGCTCTTCGTCAACGCAAATGCTTACTCCGGCACGCATCAGACCCGGTTCTCGGTCGTGCGCTACGGCAACGTGATCGGCAGTCGCGGCAGCGTCGTACCGTACTTCCAGCGTCTCGCGCCGACCGGAGTGATCCCCATCACAGACGAGCGGATGACCCGCTTCTGGATCACCCTCGACCAGGGCGTGGAGTTCGTGATCCGAATGATTGGAGCGATGCACGGCGGGGAGCTCTTCGTACCCAGGGTCCCAAGCATGCGCTTGCTCGATCTGGCAGCCGCCGTGGCACCCGAGGCCCGCATCGAGATCGTCGGCATCCGTCCGGGCGAGAAGCTCCATGAGGAGATGATCGGCGTGGATGACGCACGTCGAACCCGGGACGCAGGCGATTTCTATGTGATGCAGCCGGACGTCGACTGGTGGAACGGGGCGGCCTGGCGGGATGCCGAGCTGGTGCCAGAGGGGTTTCGATACACGAGCGACACGAACTCTCTGTGGCTCAGCGTCGAAGACTTGCGCCGCATGATCGATGGTTAAGCCGGCGATCCCATATAGCCGCCAGTGGGTAGACGACGACGATGTCGAGGCCGTTGCCCAGGTCCTGCGATCGGACTATCTGACCACTGGGCCAGCCGTTCCGGCGTTCGAGGAGGACCTTGAGCGGGCCACAAGGGCCCGACACGCTGTCGCCATCAGTTCCGGCACTGCTGCGCTCCACGCCGCGTATGCAGCGGTCGGGGTAGGTCCCGGCAATGAGGTCATCACCTCGCCCCTGACGTTCGCCGCCACGGCCAACGCGGCGTTGTATCTGGGCGCGCGACCAGTTTTCGTCGACATCGAGGCCGACACCGGCAATATCGACGCAGCAGCGGTGGAGGCCGCGATCACCCCGCGGACGCGAGCCGTGGTCGCCGTCGACTTCGCCGGACTGCCGGCCGACTACGACGCGTTGCGGGCCATCGCAACGCGGCACGGGATCAGCCTCGTCGCCGACGCGGCGCATTCGTTGGGAGCGACCTACAACGAGAGGCCCGTCGGAGGACTAGCCGACGCAACGATTCTCTCGTTCCATCCGGTCAAGGCGATCACAACGGGTGAGGGCGGTGCAGTTCTCACGAACGACGATGCGGTGGCTGACTTCGTGCGCACCTTTCGCACGCACGGCATCGTACGTTCGCCAGCACGTCTCCGCCGATCAGACGGCCCCTGGCACCACGAGATGCAGACCCTCGGCTTCAACTACCGACTCACCGACTTTCAGGCAGCCCTCGGATCCAGCCAACTGCGCAAGCTCGCGCAGTTCATCTCTCGGCGACGCGAGATCGCGGGATTCTACGATCGAGCGCTATCCGGAGTATCTGGGATCCGCTTGCCCGTCCGGCGCTCCGGGGCGGAGTCAGCGTGGCACCTATACGTCCTGCGAGTCTCTGATCCGTCGCGACGACGCCCATTCTTCAATGCGCTTCGGGAGCACGGCCTCGGCGTGCAAGTGCACTACATTCCGGTCTACCACCATCCTTTCTATGAGGACCTCGGGTACGTTCGAGGCCTGTGCCCTCGTGCGGAGGATTATTCCGCCAGCGCAGTATCGATCCCGCTCTACCCCGCGCTGACCGAGCAACAGGTCACCCGGGTGGTGGAGGTAGTCGCGTTGGCAGCTCAGAAGGTCCTGACGTGAGGCAGACACTGGTGCTCGGGCGAACGTGTGGTGAGTACGTGGTTGGCGGCGCCCAGTTCGGCTTCGACTACGGCCTGGCGAACCGGACAGGCAAGCCTTCACATGACGCTGTGCATGCGATGCTTACTGTTGCGGCCGCGGCTGGGGCGACGACCATCGACACCGCAGCATCCTACGGGGATAGCGAATCAGTCATCGGCGCGGTGCTGGCGAGCGACGCCGACCTCGACCGGCACTTCTGGGTCATCACCAAGCTGCCACCGGACCTAGAGTATTCGCACGACCCGTCGGCGGTCGCGGGCCTGCTGCGAGAAGCTGTCGACGGCTCGCGCCGGCGCCTCCGACACGATCGGATTTCGTTGCTGCTGCTCCACCGGCCTGGCGTCCGCCGGGCGCTCGATGGCGCTCTGTGGGAGGCGCTCCAGCAACTGGTCGAGGAGGACATCATCGGTGGGCTCGGGGTCAGCATCTACGCGCCGGAGGAGGCCCTCGATGCACTGGCCGATCCTCAAGTGGCGGCCATCCAGGTCCCACTAAGCGCTCTCGATCGGCGCTTTGTCGCCACCAGTGTGCTGGGCCGCTGCCTTGAGCGTGGCGTTGCCGTGTTCGCGCGGAGCATCTTCCTGCAAGGCGCGCTTGCAGCGCCCAACTTACCGCCCGGCGCATATCCTGAGCGGCTGGATCCTTACGTCGACCGGTTCCATCGGGAAGCGGCGCGCCTCGGCCGCAGTAGCGCGAGCCTGGCGCTCGCCTACGTGCGTGCGATCCCTGGATTGGCGGGCTTGGTGGTCGGCGCGGAGACAGTCGAGCAGGTGCGGGACAACCTGCCACTTTTTGACGCGGAACCGCTCAGCTTGAACGAACGTTGCGCGTTGGAAGCAGCACTGGGTTCGCCCGATTGCGACCTCGTAGACATATCGCGCTGGAGGATGCCGCTCCCCAGCGGGGCTGAGACGGTCTCGCGACCATGACCGGAGGGACCGTGCGCGTAATCGCGGTGATTCAAGCACGTATGGGCTCGACGCGGCTCCCGGGGAAGTCGTTGGTGCCCCTAGCGGGCGTTCCGGTCCTTCAGATGGTGTTTGACCGTGCCCGGGACTCAGGGGGCTTGGATGAGATCACCGTGGCGACTACCACGGAGCCCGAGGATGACCTCCTAGCGCAGTTGGTTCGGGAGCATGGCGGCCGTGTATACCGCGGTTCCGCCATGGACGTGCTCGATAGGCTTTACCGGGCGGTCGGCAATGACGTGGTCGACGAAGACGTCATCGTGCGCCTGACAGGCGACTGCCCGTTCATCGATCCTGACGTGATCACGAGTGTTGTTCGGGCCATTGTAGACGACCCGACTTGCAGTTATGCGTCGAACATATCGCCACCCACTTTCCCGAACGGCCTTGACGTGGAGGTGATGCGCCTCTGGGCCCTGCGCGAGGCTTGGGAACGTGCCACTGAGCCTCACCAACGCGAGCATGTAACCCCCTACCTCCGCGAGAATCCGGGTCGTTACAAGGCACTCAACGTACGCTGTACGCTCGGCAATCTGTCCAATCACCGATGGACCCTGGACGAACCAGAGGACTATGAATTCCTGCGGGCAGTCGCAGAGCGTCTCGCGCCGGGTTTCCGGATGAGCGATGTCATCGCCGTGCTCGCTCGGGAGCCGGACCTTGCTGCCTTGAACTCACGATTCCGACGCAACGAAGGAGCAATGCGCACGATGAAGACTTCGATGGATTCCCGTGCCCCCCTGCGCTCGATCACCGAAAGCGATAAGTGGTGGAAGCGGCGTGAGGGCCTGATCCCGGCCGGAACCATGACTCTCTCGAAGGGGCCTACGCAGTTCGTCGACGGCGTTGCTCCGAAGTACCTCGAGCGCGGGCTCGGCTCGCATGTGTGGGACGTGGACGGCAACGAGTACATCGACTACCCGCTCGGGTTGGGTGCGGTGACGCTCGGCCACCGGCATCCCGAGGTTAACGAGGCTATTCGCCGACAGCTTGATGACTCGGGCATCAGCTTCACTCTCATGCATCCGCTTGAGGTACTCCTGGCCGAGAAGCTGAGAGAGGTCGTGCCCTGTTGCGAGATGGTGCGCTTCGGCAAGAATGGGTCGGATGCGACATCCGCTGCGGTCCGCGCGGCGCGCGCATATACCGGACGCCCCATGATCGCCCGATGTGGCTACCACGGGTGGCAAGACTGGTCTATTGATGCCAGCTACGGCGTCCGCTCCCGCGGTGTGCCGGCTGACGTCCAGGCGCTGACTGTCTCTTTTCGGTACAACGACCCGGCCTCGCTGGAGGAAGTCTTTGCGGCCCATCCGGACCGCATTGGCGGTGTGATCCTCGAACCGATTGCTACTACGGTGCCGCGCGACGGCTTCTTGGAAAAGGTCAAGGAGATCGCACATCGGAACGGCGCGGTGCTGATCTTCGATGAGGTGATTACGGGCTTTCGACTCGCGCGCGGTGGTGCCCAAGAGTACTTCAACGTGATCCCGGACCTGGCCACGATGGGGAAGGGACTTGGCAATGGGATGCCGATCTCGCTCGTACTCGGCAAAGCGGAAGTGATGCAGGTCTTCGAGGACATCTTCTTCTCCTTCACCTTCGGCGGGGAGACGCTGTCGCTGGCAGCGGCACTCAAGGTTGTCGAGATCATGGAGCGGGATGACTACTGGAGCCACGCTGCAGCGCTCGGTACCCGGCTTCAGAATGGCTTTCGCGAGCTAGCGACGGAGTTTGGCCTCGCGGACGTCGCCGATTGCAACGGCCTACCTCAATGGACGGTTGTGAGCTTCAAAGCCATTGGTTCGAGTGAGCCGCTGGTACTCAAAAGCCTGTTCCAGCAGGAGTTACTCAAGCGGGGCGTGCTCTTTTCGGGGTCGCAATTCATCAGCCTGTCGCACACGGACGAGGATATCGACCGTACGATGGAAGCATATCGGGAGGCCTTCAAGGTCTTGCGATTCGGCATTGACAACGACTGTGTTGCAGATCTGCTTCAGGGCCGCCCGATTGAACCCACCTTCCGACCCATCTGAGGCAGCCCGAGCGCTCGCTCGTGTGCGAGGTCGGCGTGTTCTGTTCAGAGCGGATGCTTCACCTGAAATTGGGACAGGCCACATTTCACGCTGTCTGGCGCTTGCCGACGAGTTGGCCCATCGCGGCTGGTCGATTACGTTCGCTTCTCGCGATCCGGACGGCGATCTGCGGGATGTCGTGACTTCGGCCGGTTTCCAACTGATACGCGTCGCCGGGGATGAGGTGGGCGAGATACGCTTGCTTCGGTCGGCGCTGCCGGAGCGCCAGGATTGGCTGGTTCTAGACAGCTATGTGTTGGGAAACGCTTGGCTGGACCACGCCAAGCAACTCGCCAGGCATCGTGCGGTGATCGATGACCTCCAGCGGTTCGAGCTTGACTGCGACTTGTTCGTCCACCCGACCCCTCTGCGGGGACCTGCGAGTTCGGCGAGCGTGGCTGCGCCCGCACTGATTGGGCCGCGGTACGCCTTGCTGCGAAGTCAGTTCTCACGCGCACACATTGAAGGCGGCGCGCGAGTCGTCGGGGACGTCCGGAGCATCCTCGTATCCCTCGGCGGGGCAGTTGATGGGCGGATCACAACTTCCGTTGCGCAGGCCTGTCATTTGGCAGTGCCAGAAGCGGAGGTCGTGGCTGTGCTTGGACACCAGATCTCAGATCAGGAGGCCGGGCACGACGAGCCGATGGTCCGCTACCTGGCGCGCGTCGAGGATATGGCGGCTCTGATGTTGCGCGTCGACATGGCGGTGGGTGCCGGCGGCACGACTTCGTGGGAGCGCTGCGCTGTAGGACTCCCTTCGATCATTGTGGCGATCGCAGACAACCAGGTACCCGTTGGAAGGACCCTTACGGAGAACGGGTGCGCGGTCTACCTGGGCGACCTGAAGTCACTCGAACCGCGCCGTCTCGAAGAGGAGATCCGCCTGCTCGCAGCAAGCCGCGACCGCCGTTCCGCCATGAGTTCCGCGAGTAGAGGCCTTGTCGACGGGCTTGGCGTAATGCGAGTTGCGCACCATCTCGATGGCGTTCGAATCCGCCGTGCAACCATGGCAGATGCTAGCTTGCTCTGGCGTTGGGCAAACGACCCCGACACGCGTGCGGCGTCGTTCACATCGGAGCCAATCCCCTACCCCGACCACGTTCGTTGGCTTCAAGAGCGGCTGGCCGACCGGTCGTGTCTCCTGCTGATCGGCTGGAATGGCGCTGGCCCGTTGGGGCAGGTTCGGTTCGACCGCACTGAGGATGAGGCTGAGGTTTCGATCTCAGTCGCCCCAGAGCACCGCGGGGTCGTGGGCAGCCTTCTCCTGGAGAGTGCCCTGCAACGATTTCGTCATGGGTCCCTTCGGTCGAACATCGTCGTGGCCCGGGTCAAGATCGACAATGAACGATCCCGGCGGTTATTCGAGCGCGCAGGGTTCCGGCTGGTCGGCGAACGCGAGGGAGTTCTCCTGTACCATGCGTCCGCGTCGGCGGACGCGACGTCCTGACTGGAACTGGTGGCCGGAAGATGAGCGACTCACAGCACGTATTTGTCATTGCCGAGGCAGGTAGCAACTGGCGAATGGGCACTCCGGATCGCGACCGGCAAATGGCCCGTGCGCTGGTCGACGTTGCAGTCGAGGCAGGCGCCGACGCCATCAAATTCCAGACGTACCGAGCGCGTGATACCTATGTCGTGGACGCCGGGCCCAGCGACTACCTCGCCGATCTGGGAATCCACCGTTCCATCAACGAGATCCTCGTGGATCTTGAAATGCCGTATGAGTTGGTAGGAGAGATAGCGGTCCAGTGTGAAGCTGTAGGAATCGAGTTCATGTCAACGCCGTTCTCCGTCGCTGATGCAGAAGCCGTCGATCCCTACGTCCGGCGCCACAAGGTGGCCAGCTACGAGATCAACCACGTCCGATTGCTGCAGTGGCTCGCCGCGACCTGTAAGCCGTTCATCATCTCCACGGGAGCTGCCACCGAGGATGACATCGATTTCTGTTTGACGACTGTGCGGGAGTCGGGCGCAAGGGATATCACCCTCCTACAGTGCACATCGAGCTACCCGGCTCCTCTTGACAGCCTTAACCTGTCGGTCATCCCATGGCTGGGCCAGCGATTCGGAGTGCGAGCGGGATTGTCCGACCATAGCCGCGATCCTATCGTCGGACCAGTCGCTGCAGTCGCCCTCGGCGCGACCGTCATCGAGAAGCACTTCACGATCGACAACCGGCTGCCCGGTCCTGACCATGCCTTCGCCCTGGAGCCGGAGGAGCTCACGGCGATGGTTCGGGCGATTCGGGCTGCCGAACAGGTGCGCGGTGATGGCGTGAAGGCCGTTGGACCAAAGGAGACTGAACTGAGGAGCTTCGCCGTCCGGGCGATCCAGGCAACTCGCGACCTCGCGCCTGGCGATCTGCTGGTCGAGGGCAACAACATCGACGTCCTGCGGCCTGGCAATCGCTCCATCGGAATGCATCCGCGCCACCTGGACGCGTTGCCTGGACGCCGTGCAGCTCGCTGCATTGCGGCCGGAGAGGGAATTCTCGCGGGCGATGTCCTGCCGCCGATCGCCGACGACTGAGGTGCATTCATGAATGGCTGGGTCATCGCGCATTCGGTCGATCTCGTAGCGGCTGGCGAGCGGGCGTTCGTCCAGGAGTTGAGCAGTCCGGAGCCGAATCGGCTTACCTACTCCTCGTTGATGGACGCCCAGGAGTGTGCAGAGATCGATCGCGCCGCATATCGCGACGCCCGGTCGTGGTATGTCGACCACGGCCGCGACACGACCGTTGTCGACGATATCTCACTTGGACGCGCCTTCGAGTACGACGCGACCCTGACCCTCATCCGCCACCGACGGGCGGCCCTTGTACTTGAGAAGCTTCTGGCGGATTCGACGGACAAGACCGTTCGCTTGCGCGGAGTGGGCGACGAATGGTGGACCATGGCGCGGGCGCTGGGGGCTGAGCCGATCGCGGAAGAGCCCGGAGTGGTCTCATCACCCGTCGCCCACCCGACGCCGCCATCGCGGACGCGTCGCCTGGCGGCGCGCCTTGCTGGCGCCCGGCCACCGGCGAACCCGCGTCTTGTCCTCGTCGAGCCACCAGCGTGGGCTCGCCCCTACTACTGTCACCTCCTGCGTCACGGGCGACCGGCTCGACTCGTTGACCCTGGCGGTCGGGCGCTACTCTTCGCGATCCGCCAGCGGGCCAGAGTCACCACCACTTGGCTGGCAGATCTCGATCGAACCCGTTGGTCGCCGACCCTGTCCGATTCGACAGTTGCGTCACCTGAGCATGAGCCCCTGCGGGCCGTCGAAGCACGGTTCCGGCTCGTTGAGAAAGCGATGGCCTCGTGGGCCAAAGAGGGGCGTCGCATTGCCCGGTCCGGAGTGGTAGCGATCGCGGGGCAGGACGTCCAGCCGCCTGCGCGAGCGTTTCTACTCGGGCTGCGGGCTGCGGGAGGACGCATCATCACCCTAGAACACGGCATCTCGGGCGGTTACACGGAGCAAGTGTCGTCCCTGGCCGACGTCCTGGCAGTGTGGGGCGAGCCGCAGGTGGCCTACCATCGATCCGCAGGTCCATCTGGGCTACGCGTCGTGGCCCTCGGCTGGCCCAAGCTGGAGTCAGCCGAGGCCTTTGCGCCCCCTGTGGGAAACGATGCCTGGGACCTACTGCACTTCAGTCAACCTTCGGACGACCTTTCGGCTGGCGGCTGGTCCGAGGCGCACCTGCGCGCTCTGCAAATGGTTGAGGACTACGCCCGACGATACCCGCACCGGAGAGTCGCGATCAAGCTCCATCCTGGAAGCCAGGCCTACGGTTTCTCCTCTCCCCCGGTCTGGCATGCGCACCTCGTGACGGCCGACTCGCTCGCACTCATACGCTCGGCGCGGGTCGTCGTCGTTGTGGCGAGCACGACGGGCATCGAGGCCATGAGCATGGGCCGTCCCGTCCTCCAGGTCCCGCCAAGGGGCTACATCGGGCCCATGGAGTTCATCAAGGAGTCGGGCGCAGCCCAGCAGGTCGATTCGGTGGAAGAACTCGCCGGGGCGGTGGAACACCTGTTGGCGGACGGATCCGCGTACGGTGCCGCAGTGGAACGCGGCCGTGCCTATGCTCGCTCGTTCATTCACGGGTTCGGGCAACCTGGTGTAGCCGTGCGGGGGTTGGTGGATCTTGTCGCCGAACTCCGACACTCGTGAGCGCGCGGTGAATGAGACTGAGGCGCCGCGGAGCGGCGCCGCGGCGGCATCAGATGCCTTCTGGTTGATCCTAACTTCATACCTCAGTCAGCTCATCACGCTCGGGCTTGCGCTCCTGCTGCGGAAGGAGCTCGGGCCAGCCGGAATGGGATTCGTCGCACTGACCCAACTCGTTACATCGTATGCCCCGTACTTGAGTCTAGGGGCAATGCAGGCGGCCGAACGCGACATCCCGATCGAGATCGCCCGTGGTAATGAGGAAGAGGCTCGGTCGCTCGAGCTGGCGGCAGTTGCCGTCGCCCTTGCCGTGTCCGCGATCGCCAGCGCCGCACTCTTTGCGAGCGGAACACTTCGCTCCTCGACCGATCCGATGCTCGGGGCGGCGCTGATCTGCGCCTCGATCATCCTGCTCACCGCGCAGATCAGCATCTGGGCCACGGTCAGACTCCGCACCCGACTACGGTTCAAGGCCCTCGGTTGGTCATCAGCCGCAGGCGCAGTTGCCGGGTCGTTGCTCCCCGTCGTCGGCGCATTGTTGGACGGGTCAGTAGGCGCGCTTGCCGGCGTGGCCATCGCGGCGGTCCTCCAGGCGGCGCTGTTCTGGAAAGTGGCACGGATTGGCGGCCTCGCCGCGCCACGACGAAGGTCCGTTCGACACCTCGCGACGCTGTCCCCGGCCTTCCTCGCTTCCGGGGCGACTACAACCATCCTCCTGAGCGTCGATCAACTTGCGGTTGGGTTCACGCTCGGCATCACGAGCCTGGGACTGTATTCGGCCGCGTATCTCGGCAACGCATTCGCCGTGAGGGTCCCCACTCTCATTGGCACCGTCATCTACCCGAGGCTGCAGCGAGAGTTGGGCGCTTCATCCGATGCAGAGAAGGTCTTCGCGATGGCCTCACGGACGACTGGCGCACTAGTTGTTGCTATGCCCGTATTGGTGGCCGCGTTTCTTGTTGCGCTGCCGGCACTCGTGTTCATGGTTCTCCCTGAGTTCCGCGAAGCGATTGGCCCAATGCGCCTCTTGCTTGTCGGTGTGATCGGTCTTGCGTTCGCCATGCCGGCAGGCCACTATCTCATCACGGTCAACAGACAGTGGCGCCAAGTCGCCATCTCAGCGTCGATCCTCGCGATTATGGCGGGCGCTTACCTAGCGGCGGCAGCGGGCGGCTTGATGTCGCTCAGGGTCGCTGCGGGCGTGGATGTCGCTGGGTACTTTGGCTATGGAATCGTAATGCAGGTGGCTGCACATCGGGTGGCTGGACAACCAACCAGACAGCTGCTGCTTCTCATTCCCATGTTGGTGCTACCAGCGATCGAGCTTCTTGTGGGCGCGGTCGTGGCCGACGCGCTCGTACCGCGGCTCGAAACTACGGGGGTGCTTCTAAATGCGGGCCTTCAGGCCGGGCTCTTCAGTGTAACGTGGGCGGCCCTCGCATGGCTCCATCTTCGGGCCAACCACGAGTCTCGCGGGGATATGCTCATGGTGGCTGGGCTCATACGACGGGCCACATGGAGCATCTGGGCGGCAGTGCGTCGGCTCAACGCCCGCGCCTCCAATGATTCGGGGCCCCGCGCCTAGCTGGGGTCCTCCACTGCGGATTCCGGGTCACGTCCCCTAACGTGATGTAACAGCTGAACTGGCCGACCAAGTGTCACAGGTTGTCTTTGTCCCCCATGCGCGAGCAGCTAATGACCTGCAGAACAGTTCAGGTCCTTCGTGTCAACGGCCACGTAGAAGTCCGTGGATTCCAGGGATCGTCGCAACACCTTGGGTTATGGACTCGACTCGACGAGCATAGCTAGATGCGAACGCTAGTCTGAACCAGACCCACCCAGGGGCGGAATGATCGACTAAAGCAGGACCACCTTGACCCTCCAGCCATCCAGTACGGTGCCGGTGATTGAAGCCGCAGCCGCCCTGGAGGAAAGGTTGATCAAGATGGTCGAGATCGAGCGTATCCGCTATGCCCACTTCCGGGAAGGGACGAGCATCGGCGAGCTCGCCCGAGCCCTCCACCACAGCCGGACGACGATCCGCCGGGCCCTCGAGGACAGCGGCCCCTGGACATACCGGCGCACCAGGCGCCGGCCCGGCCCGGTCATGAACCGAGTCGCTCCGATCGTCGCGGGCTGGCTGGCTGCCGACGAGCAGGTCCACCACAAGCAGCGTCACACCGCTCAGCGGATCTATGAGCGTCTCCGCGACGAGCACGGCTCCGCCGGCGGTGTCCACGGCCATGAGAAAGTCCCCACTGGTGGCCATGTAAATGTCCCCACCCTCGAACTGAATTAGCCACCGGGAGATCCCCCGGGGAACGACGATGACGGTGTTCTGGTCCGTCAATCGCACCCCGAGGGATACCCATTGTGAAGTCAGCGAGGGAGCAGTTGGACATCCTGTCCGCATACAACGAGCTCGGCAGCTTCCGGGCAGCTGCGGCACTCTGCGGCACCACCCACAAGACAGTCCGCCGGGTGATCGAACGCCGAGACAAGTCCGCCGATGGTCGCTCGAATCGCCCCAAGACCACCGATCCGTTCGCCGATCAGATCGCCGAACGCGTTCGCGCAACCGATGGCCGGATCACCGCCAAGCGACTCCTGCCGATCTGCCAGGCCGCCGGATACGGGGGCTCGCGGCGTCACTTCAGTCGGGCTGTGGCCGAGGCGAAAACAGAGTGGCGACATAAGCGCCGGGTCTATCGACCCTGGCAGCCCGTTCCCGGCGAACACCTGGCCATCGACTGGGGCACAGAGAACGGCATCCACGTCTTCTGCGCAGTTCTCGCCTGGAGCCGGGTCCGGTTCGTCCGCTTTGCCGCCCGAGAGGACCAAGCCACGACGCTGGCTCTGCTGGCCGAATGCTTCGAGGTTCTGGGCGGCGTGCCGGCCGTGGTCCTGGCGGACCGGATGGGCTGCCTCAAGGGTGGCGTCGTCGCCAACGTCGTGGTGCCGGCTCCGGGATACGTCGCGTTCGCAGCTCACTATGGCTTCCGCCCGGACTTCTGCGAGGCCGCAGATCCTGAGTCCAAAGGGATGGTCGAGAACCTGGTCGGTTATGCCAAGAGCGATCTTGTCATTCCGGCCGGCGGCTGGCCGAGCATCGATCAAGCAAACGAGTCGGCGCGGACCTGGTGCGCCGAAGTCAATAGCCGGACCCATTCTGAGATCGTCGCGGTGCCCAATGTCCGTCTGGACTCCGAGTGCAAGGTGCTAAGACCTCTGCCGTCGCTCCGTCCGGCAGTCACACCGATCGCGGTTCGCAAGGTCGATCGCTTACGCACGATCCGATACGGGTGCGCTCGATACAGCGTTCCGGGTGATCTGATCGGCCGCCAGGTCGACCTGGCCGTGGTCGCCGGCGAACTGGTCATCAGCATTCGAGGGCGAGAGATCGCTCGGCATCGAGTCGTGGGCCCAGGCGAGATGAGTCTCAATGACGGCCACTATGGCCGGCCGGCTCACGAGCCTGTGAGGGCAATCAGACCAAGGAGCAGCGCCGAGATCGCGTTCTGTTCACTCGGTCCGGTGGCCGAGGCGTTCCTGCGAGCCGCCGCAGCGAGCGGCACGCCGCGTCTTGCCCAGGAACTCGCGGCCATCGCGGAGCTGCGGCGAGCCCATGGATCCGAGGCTCTGGTGGCGGCCCTCGAGCGGGCGCTCACCTTCCGCCGTTACGGCGCTTCGGATGTCCGCTCGATTCTTCACGCTGGATCGGGCACAGCGTCAGTCCGAGGCCCCGGCGAGCGCCTTGCCATCGACCTGCCGGCGGTTCCAGTTCGACCCCTCGCTGCCTATGCGATCGAGGCTCCCCGATGACCGCGCCCGAGGCTCCTGCGCTCGCACCCGATCTCGAACTCGGACTCCGACGTTTGAAGCTGCGGGCGATACGCTCGCTCGCGCCCGAAGTGCTCCAGACCGCGAAGGTCCAACGCTGGGCACCTGACGAACTTCTGCGCACGCTCGTCGACGCCGAGATCAACGCCCGCGATCAGGCCAACGAGGCGAGTCGTCGCCGTCAGGCTGGCTTTCCGGTCGCCAAGTCGATCGAAGAGTTCAAGGTCGCCGAGAGCTCGATCCCGCAGGCGACGTTCGACTACCTCGCATCCCTGGAATGGATCGCTGCCCACGAGAACCTGGTCCTGGTCGGCCCTCCGGGCACCGGCAAGAGCCACCTTCTCGTCGGTCTCGGCGATGCCGCTCTGCGGTCCGGCAAGCGAGTCCGCTACTTCGCGGCGGCGGCTCTGGTGGAGACCCTCTATCGCGGACTTGCCGACAACAGCGTCGGGCGGCTGATGGAGGGTCTGCTGCGCGCCGACCTGATCGTGATCGACGAACTCGGCTTCGCACCGCTCGACGACACCGGCTCCCAGCTCCTGTTCCGGTTCGTGGCCGCGGCATATGAACGGCGCAGTCTCGGTATCGCGAGCCATTGGCCTTTCGAGGAGTGGGGTCGCTTCCTGCCCGAGCACTCGACCGCCGTGGCGCTGCTGGACCGTCTCTTGCACCACGCGATCACGGTCGTCACGAGTGGCGATTCGTTCCGCATGAAGGAAGCTCGAACCCGAGGAGGTGGACCGCCGCCAACGCCCTAAATGGCCGTCAGGGGTGGGGACTTTTCATGGCCATAAACGGGGACATTTACACGGCCATTGACA
>Ga0182027_10006538_pt1 | contig 17409 bp, 16 predicted proteins | sample 712E1DmetaG_FD_121300 | JGI IMG/M metagenome (GOLD analysis project Ga0182027, IMG submission 121300) | Permafrost microbial communities from Stordalen Mire, Sweden - 712E1D metaG (Illumina Assembly) | ecosystem: Environmental > Terrestrial > Soil > Wetlands > Permafrost | place: Sweden... | reverse complement strand
CGCCATCCTGGTGTCGGTGGAAGGCCGGGCGGACATGATTTTGAAGGACCTGGAATTTGTGGAAACGCGCCTGGGCCGCGAACCGCAGGAGGCCGAGCGCCAGGCGTTGAAGAAAATCCAGGCGCTGCTGGAGCAGGAAAAATTCGTTTTCAATTCCGGTCTGGCGCCGGCGGATCTTCAAGCTGTTGCCGCGCACAATTTTTTCACCGCCAAACCAATCGTCGTGGCCGAGCCGCCGGATTTGGAAAACCCCGAGGGCTTGATGCTGCGCGCGTTCCGGGAGGGCGGCTACATTTGTTTCCTGACCGTCGGCGGCAAGGAAAACCGCGCCTGGCCAATTCGGAAGGGGCTGACGGCTTGGGAAGCCGGTGGCACGATTCACACGGACATTCAGAAAGGTTTCATCCGCGCGGAAATCATCAGCTTTGCGGATTTGGTCGAGGCGGGCGGCGAGACGCAGGCCAAGCGCGCCAACAAAATGCGGCTGGAGACGAAGCAATACGTCATGCAGGACTACGACGCGACCAATTTCCGGTTTAACAAGTAGGCGGGCGATATTATTGTTGAGGAACCGGCAGGGAGGATGGCCGCATGTCTGTGGAATTTCGGATTTTTTCGACTTGAGGCTTGGAAGCCATTGTTCCAAATGGTCGGCGCACCCCGCCATTGAAGCTGACGCTCAAGCCGAGCAGACCGGTAAACTTCATCATATCGGCGCTAAGATCGCCAAATGCAAACAGGAAGTATATGGCCTGCGCGATAAAGGCGGCCAGCAGATATGTGTTCACAGTTTGCAGAGCCGGGTCGCCGTAATGGTAGTTGGCATAAAGAACCCGGATGGCCGCGAACAAGAACCAGAGAAAGGCAATGCAGCCCCAGATGCCGAAGGGAATGACGACTGAAATCGGCCCACTATGAAAATCCTCCGCCAAGGCCAGCCCCTGGTCTTGCGCGAAGGTGTTGCGAATGGAGGCCTCCGGTCCCATCACGAATTCATAGTCCAGTGGGGAAATGACGTAACCCTTGCCCAGGAGAAGATATTGCGGGATTTGCGGCAACAGGGCATCCCACATTTGAACACGCCACTCCCAACTTGCCTGGGCGTCCGCCCGCGCCGCCGTGCTTACCTTGTAGGGCAAAAAAGACAACGTGCGCTGGAAGGTATAGGGCAAATGCGGCGCCAATGGAATCAAGGCCAGCCCGCCGATGATTCCGGCAGACAGAAAAACCGCCAGCAGTTTCGTTCGATGCAGGCCTTCAAGGAAGAATTGCAATGCGAAGACCAGGGCGCAACTTATAATGAATCCGCGAAAACCGCCGTAAAGTCCCAAACAGAAAAAGAAGAAGAATGCCATCCAACGCAGTGGCTTGCGGGAAAGAAAAATCCCCCTGATTCCATACCGGGCCAGCATATACGCGAAAATGAACAACGACATTGTCCTTGCGCCCGTAAGCCGGATTTCTTCAGCGCCGGGGCCCTGGTACTGAAAAAAATTGGCGTTGGGTTGAAAAACCCAATAGACGAAGTACAGGGAGTGAGGCAGCAATGGTATCAGGTCACCAATGATGGCCGTTACGCCGCCGAGAAAGAACAATCCGAGATACAGATTTTTCCGTTTAAGCGGAATCCGGTGTGCTGACAGCGCAAAATAACCGAGTATCCCGCCCAGCAAATAGGCATATTTCTTTCCGCCGTAGACGTCGCTTCCGAATGTTCGCAACCCAAGCCCCGTCAACTTGGCGGTGACAGCTGCGACCGCAAGCAGACAGAGCAGTGGCCAGATCAGTTGCGGCACATTCACAAACTGGCTTTCGTTGCTTAATAACCGCTGAAATATCGAAATGCCCAGGCTTACCGCGATCATCACTAGACACACAGAAGGTTGCCCGGGCAGGAAAAAGACAAATGCGGCCATGTTCCAACTCAACAACAACAGGGGGAAATGCCAGCGGAGCAACAGAGGAAAAGTCAATACGAACGCCAGGAAACCATAGATGACAAGTGATGAATAAGTCAGCGGCCCGGCCAGCAGATAACCCAGCCAAATGGCCAGGACCACACACACCGCGTAGATGATGAGTGACCGGAAGACAACTGGAACGTTATTCATTTCCCGACAAACTATGGCAAACCATGCAGCGCACCGGCGCTGATTGCGTAACGGCGCCTACTATATTCCAACCCACGAAAGACTGGCAACAGATTCTTGCGGCCAGGAAGGAAGGCGTCCCGGTTTTGAGCTTGTTTGTTCCCTCCGCATTTCTAACATCCGTTGACAGGTGGGATTGACGGCTCAATGAAAATTCTTATTCACTGTAACCAGCCTTTCGTGCTCGCGCACGGCGGCCTTCAAAGTCAGATTGAACAGACCCAATCCGCGTTGGAGCGAATCGGGGTGGAAGTGGAGTTTTTACGCTGGTGGGATGAGAATCAGAAGGGCGATATTCTTCATTATTTTGGCAGAATTCCGATTTCCATTCTGCTGGGTGCGAAACAAAAGGGGATGAAGGTGGTTTTTTCCGACCTGATGGGCGGCACGGGTGCGCGTTCGCGCAACAAGTTGAAACTGCAAAGGTGGGGGACGTGGATTTTTCGGCGGATATTTCCCGACTTGGTGTTGGCGCATTTTAACTGGGAAAGTTACCGACTGGCCGATGCCTGTGTTGCGCTGACGGGGTGGGAAGCCCATTTGATGACATACATTTTTGACGCGCCCCCGGAGCGCGTGCATGTGGTGCCCAATGGCGTCGAGGAAGTTTTCTTGCAAGCTCCACCGACGCAACGCGGTCCCTGGCTGGTTTGCACGGCGACCATCAATGCCGTCAAGCGTGTCGTGGAAATCGCAGAGGCCGCGGTTCTGGCCCAAACACCGGTCTGGATTATCGGCCGCGCCTACGCCGAATCCGATCCTTATGCCCAACGATTTTATTCATTGGCACGCCGACAGCCGGAAATAATACGCTTTGAAGGTCCCATTCAGGATCGGGCAAAACTCGCGCGGGTGTATCGCGAGGCGCGGGGGTTTGTGCTGTTGAGCGCATGGGAAAGTCTCAGTCTTTCCGCCCTGGAGGCGGCGGCGTGTGAATGTCCATTGCTGTTGAGCGATTTGCCCTGGGCGCGGAGCACGTTCGGAGAACACGCGCATTATTGTCCTGTTGGCTCGCGGCAACAAACCGCCAGGCGTCTGCGGGCGTTTTACGATCAAGCCCCGTTGTCAAAACCGCCGCCCAAACCGCTTGCCTGGATTGAAGTCGGGAAACAACTTGAGCAGATTTATCGTTCCGTGCTGAAACGAAAGAACTGATCGGCCCGCCGTCTAGGCATTTTTGCGGTACCAATCCATCGCCAGTTCCAAACCTTGCCGAACTCCGTAGGCTGGCGCATAGCCGAGGAGTCGTTTGGCTTTCGTAATGTCGGCCACGGAATGCCGGATATCCCCGGGCCGGAAGGCGCGGTAAATGGGCTTCTGATCCGGAAATGACGGCTGGTATTTTTTTAAGGTGTTTTGGAGCAACCGAAAAAGGCCATTCAGGGTCGTTTTATTGCCGAGTGCGATATTGTACACTTGATCCGGCGCCCGGGATTTTAGAGCCATGCCTGCCAGCAGGTTCGCCTGAATGACATCTTCAATAAAACAAAAATCACGGCTCGTCTTGCCATCTCCGTTGATGAACACCGGTTCTTGCTTCAATAAAGCAGCCATCCACTTTGGGATGACGGCAGCATAACCGCCTTCGGGATCCTGGCGCGGGCCAAAAACATTAAAATAGCGCAGCCCTGTGCATGGCAGTCCATAAGCCCGCGCAAAAAGGCCGGCGTAAACTTCATTGATGGTTTTTGTCGCCGCGTAGGGAGAAAGCAGCCGGCCGACATGGTCTTCCACTTTGGGCAATGTGGGGTCATCTCCATAAACCGCGCTGCTCGAGGCATAGACAAATCGCCTGATTCCGGCATCGCGCGCGGCCACCAGCATGTTCAAAAAACCAGTGACATTGCTGCGGTGGCAGGTCAAGGGGTCATTCAAGGAATGGGGGACCGAGGTCATGGCAGCGTGATGTAAAGCGATCTCGACTCCCGAACAGGCCTTCCGGCAAATCTCCGGCTTTGCAATATCTCCCTTTAAAAGGCGAAATCGCGCCCACTGAGCCGGCGTTACCTGCGCCTGCACTTCTGCAAGATTCGCTTTCTTTCCGCTTGAAAAGTCATCCAAACCATTCACGCGCTGGTCGAGTTTGAGCAAAGTTTCAAGGAGGTTGGAACCGATAAAACCAGCGACGCCCGTGACCAGCCATCTGCGAGGGCTGGATTTAAGCTGGGCCCGGAGTTTGGAGTACGGTGACACGACGAATTTATGATGACTGGCGTTCACGAATAGGTGAAGACAAAACGTCGTGATAAATTTCAACATGACGCTGCGCGACAAATTTCGGATGATAACGCCGCACAAATTCCACTGGCGGGTTGGCCGGGCGCGGCAACCGGTCCCCACCTGAAACCAGCCACTGCCGGACGGCGTGCTTCATTTCATCCCATTCATTCAGACCGAAGATCTGGACCCGTTCCACCCCCTTCGCGATATCCCGGCTGGCGCCGACATCCGAGGCAAACAGATACAATCCCCGGGCGATCGCCTCGGCAAAGACGAGACCAAAGGACTCTTCACTGGAGAAGTGGATCATGGCCGAGGCCCGGTCAAACAACCGGCAGAAAGACGGGTCATCCAGCCTCGTGATATGTTCGAAACCGCCATGCTTCCGGTTCGCATTCTCCAACCTTGAGTTGAATTCAACGGCATAAGCTGAATTGGAGGAGGAAAGCCCTACAAACAAAACGTCAAATTGCAGACCCTCATCCCGGAGAGATTCCAGAATGGCAAGCAACTTGTGTTGGCGCTTTCTTTCACTGACCACCCCCACGTTGACAAGCAACGGCCTTTCTCTTGCAGGGGAATTTGTTTTTGGAAAATCAAAGAACATTTTCTGAATGGCATTGGGGATAATCCAAGTTTGAACCCCGTAATTTTTAACCAGATTTTTTACGTGGTCGGAAATGCAAATAATGCCACCGGTTCGCGGCAGAGTGAACTTTTCCAATTGGGCGGCACACCAGCCATAGGTCCCCACGCGAGCTTTGGTCAGCAGCCCCAGTGCAACCATGTTGCCGTGGACGGTCACGACGTTGGGAAAGCCGGAAAACACCGCGCTGATGGCGCAGTCGCGTTCCGTGCCCTGCCCATGGACAATGTCCGGCTGGATTTCCTTCAGCTTCTTGCGAACGGCGCGGATGCAGCCCTGATAACCGGTGCGCAGCCAGCCGATTTTGGGAACAAGCAGGCTGTGGAACCAGATATTGTCCGCCAGTTTTTCCGGCGAGCGCGCCGGCTGTTGAGCGCAGGAAAGGACATGCACCTCGACTTCTTCCGGCAAACCGGCAAAGCCCTGGAGCAGCGCCTCGGGCGCAGTGCCAAAGCTTGGTTGCCGCTGTTGATAGTCGCGGGGAAGCTCGCGGCTGTCGGTGGTCAATAGGGCGACTCTCATATCAGAAGATTGCTTTACCGAAAGATGGGGTCGTTGATTTGCGCGATTCCTGAGACCCTGAAGGATTGTTGTTTTATGGCGTGTTGCTCTTTCAGCCGGGTGAGGGGCATGCCCAAAGCATGCCTGCAGAGTTCCTGAAACAGTGAGATGCGCCCGGCGTTTTTGCCGTAGTAAGCGTGGCCAGCCAGCTGGAGCCAATCCTCCTGTAGTGTCCCCTCGGCTTGCAGATTGACTGCCCGCAGCAACCATGCCCGGTAAAGTGTCTTGCGCCATTTTGACCACTGGTCCGCCGCCAGCGGCGAAAATTGAGCCGCCGCACTCAACGCACACAGCGGCACGAGGCGAATTTCTGCACTCCGCACGGTGTTGTAGTGTGGCGTGTTCGACAAAGACTGATCATGCACGCGATACTTATGTAAACAACGCTCATCCCACAGCAGATCAAAACCGGTCGCCGCATGCAGAAGCCACAAATGCCAGTCCGGCGCGTATTTCCAGCGGCACAGAAAAAAGGGCAGAATCAGCCTTGTGATGTCACTGCGCACCAGCACGGAACTCGTGCCGACAATGTCATGTTGGAGCAGTACTGCCAAGGCGCGCTTTCCGTCCATTTTGGCGGGCAATTCCAACCTTGGAAAATCATCCTTTCGCGGCTGGCCGGAGGCATCAATGATTTCGGCCGGCCCATGAACCATCGCTGCTTCGGGACTTGATTCAAGCCGGTCAAGCCTCTTGGCCACAAAATCCGGATGGAGCACGTCATCCGCGCCGGGATTGCACCAGTAATCCCCTTTCATCAGTCCCAATAGGGCAGAGGTGGCAGCGTTTACGCCCCGGTTTGGAGTCCAGCCAAAAATACGGAAATGTGGATCACCGCGGAAAGGAGCCAGCGCTCGCGCCGTATCATCAGTGGACCCGTCGTCCAGAATCAAAATCTCGAAATTCTGGTAAGTCTGTGCCTGAAGCGATTGGCAAAGCTGCGGGAGATAAGTCGCCGAGTTGAAGCTGGGCACGAGAATGCTGACCAATGGTAGATTGGCGCTCATAAATGGTCGGGAAGAGTTCTCATATAAAGCCCCTGCGACTGGTTATCCCACCACGATAGTATGAAAATGCCTTTGGCTCTGCACCAATGATTTTAGATGATTCCGTGGCAGGAACTTGGTCATAATAGATGTTTTCAGTCTGGGCATTTTTTTTGGCAAATAGAAAGTGGGGAAATGGATCCGATTGGTGGTGGTAAATTTGCTTGTTGTTAACTGCCGGATTTGACTTTCGGACCCAAGAAAAGAAAATGACACAGTGTGGTTCCGATTTCTTTGGCGGCATAGGCGGGCCAATACCAGTAATTAAAAATGACGCCGGCCAGCAAAGGCCCAAGCACCAGCGCTCCGAGGCCGAGCTTTGTAAAGTAAACCAGCAGCAACGAGAGGATCAAGCTGAGGACATTGGTTGCCACCGTCGGCCACAAATAAGTGAGATTGTTGCCCGTGGCCATCAAGGTGGTCCAGGTTGTATACTGCAAACTGAGGAAGGTGTATAACATCAGGATGGCGAGCCAGTCCACGGATAAGATTTCCTTGCCCCCGCCGACCCATTGCAAAAGCATCGCGCCGCAGAAGACAACGCCGGCGGCCAGAAATAAAAAGGTGATGTTTTGCAGCCAGAGACGAGGCCAAAGGATTTGCCTGACGGACGCTTGATCATGCCGCGCCAGGTATTGACCCATCAGCGGGCGTTTAACGTTGACCCACACGGCGGCCATGGTCGAGGCGATGTTCATAAGCTGGAGAGACAATCCGTATTTGGCATTGGCCGTCAGGCCAAAGACGCCCAGGCAAATGGCGATGTTGGCATTCACGGTCAGGTAGCCGCTGAACGCCAAAATGCCAACCCGCCAGGTGTTCGGCCAAATAATTTTGAAGATTTTTTTGACTTCGATTTTGCCGGGCGGCGGATAATTTTTTAACAGCGCAAGACAGCGCGCCCGGGCGAGCCAGCGTTGAAGCCCATCACTCAAAACCGCGGCAATGGGAAGGCTCAAAAGTCCGGCCCCACCGCAGAGCAGCCCGGCTGCCACCGCCAGCCTCACCACCATGACCAGGACGCTGATGCGTGCCGCCGCCCGCACTTCGTTCAGGCTTCGCAAATAAACGCACCACCAGTTGGCGTAAATGTCGAACATGGTGCCGGCCAAAGTCGCGGCCCAGGCCAATCGCGTAATCAGGGGCGAGGACGTCTCGTGAATCCGCAGCTCAACCATGTAGGTTCCCCAAATCCCGACGATGATTAAAACCGCCAGCGTGAGATAGCGGTAAATGACGCGGGTGGCGGCCAACAGTTCCCAAAGCAGGGTGTAATTGGGGGTATCGCTGTTTCCCGGTTTGGGCAAACCCTGCGCCTGAATCTCCCGGGCGCCCCCCATGGCATAGGTGATGAAGCGTCCGATGGTTTCTCCAAATCCAAAGTCAATCAACGCCGAGAGCGCGGCAAGGCTCAACAGCACATAATACATCCCCAAATCGGCGGTGGATAATTTATGAAGCACCAGTGGCAGGAGAATGATTCCTGATGCCAGGCGTACGAAGTTGAAAATCCAAGACCAGAAGACGGCGGAATTAATGAGCCGTTTGTGTATTCGAAGCATGGTCATTAAATTGGCTGTCGCCATTGTAAGTAATGGAAGTTGAAATGCAATTCGGCCCTTTCAAAAGATCAAAATGGCAGGTGTCCTCATTGGTGGCAGAACCTTTCCGCGGACGAACCGCCGGGCGACGTTAAAATTCAAGGGCCTTTCTCACCGTTTCCAGATCAATGCGCGTCTGGTACTTCTGGTCGGCTTCGAAAATCAAGTGACGGTAATTCGCCCCGACACATTCCGCCAACCCTTCATACACCCCATTGAGGAACGTGCTGGCGCACAGTTCGAGCACCTTGCAACCCGGCTGGCACCATAAAAGATTGGTCAACCCGGCGCCATGCGGCGCGCAGATCATCTCCGCCTGCGAAAATAGCCGGATTTGCCGGGCCATGGGCAATTGTTCCGTATCCACAATCACCCAGCCGTTCTGCTGAAAGTATTCTAAAATTTCTATTTCATTTAGAATGGGCCGAACCTGGCCCACCCGGCGAAGATAAAAGCGGTGCGGTGGATCATATTTCAGATCGGCATGGTTTAGAAATGAACGCCGCAGGAATTGCACCGCCTTCGGGTTGTAACAACCGGTCATGGAGGTGGCAGAACAAAAATAATAATGCTCCACCATCAGGTGCTTTTCGTCCGTCGGCCGGATGCGATTTTCCAAACCCAGCCATCGCAAAGTGTCTTGTTGGTAGGACGCCAACTGCGCCGGGACGATCACGCGCGTGTCTGCTGGCAATTCCGGCAGCATTGCCAGACGCGACAGCGCGTCCATGAACCAGTGATGAAAACCGTTGCTCCATTGATGCACAATGCTGGTCCAGTTGCCATCCAGACGAGTTGCATGTGGAAGAAAGATGATTCGGTAGGCGGGGTCGGTTCTTGCGCAGTGTCCGCCAAACGCGCCTTCAAGCGACAGGCGCTTTTGTTCGTCAATCAAAACCAGTGTTTTGCCCACGAGCCGGGCCGGCGAATGATATGACCAAAACGCGGGCCACGGCTGGAATTCACCCTGTCGCAACCCGCATAACTTGCGCAGGCTGTTCGGAGCAATGGCCGGAACCGGTTGGGAAGCGAACAAAATTCTACCGCGCAATTCGCCTTTTTTGAGCAATTCATATTCTGAAAAAAAGCCTTTTGGCGGTCCCCACCGGCATCCAGCCGGGATAACCTTCCGGAGAAAATTGATAACAATGTTTGCCGTGATTCTCCGCAAACTTCGCGCAATCTGATAAATCCTTGGGAACCGGCGCAGCCAGAAAACGAGTGCGACCCAGACTGATTTCATTGTCATACGCGCGTCCTCGATGACAGGAATGGAATCCGATTGCAATATCGTTTCGCGCGTGTATCGAACACGTCTTTTAAAAGCGTAAAATGGCAATTTGACGTCATCAAATCGAAATCACCTGTTTGTATTCCGGCACGATGACTTCAGCCTTCGGTTTCATCGCGCGCAGCGTTTCCGCGTGCGCCAGGCATTGCGATTCTTCGCCGTGAATACAGCAGATTTTTTTGATGTCGCCGGACATTTTCTGGACGTATTGCTTCAATTCATTTTTATCCGCGTGGCCGGAATAGGAGTCCAGCGAGACGATTTTGGCGCGCACCGGTTGCGGTTCGCCAAAGATATTGACGGGATTTTGTCCGGCCACGATTTGCGCGCCGAGCGTGTGTTCCGCGCAATAACCGATGAATAAAATCAGATTGTCAGGATCGCTGATGTGGTTTTTGAGATGGTGCCGGATGCGGCCGGCTTCGCACATGCCGGAGGCGCTGATGATGATGGCGGGTTCCTTCAAATCATTCAGCTTCATCGAATTTACGGCCTCGCGGATGTAAGTCAGATTTTCCATGCCAAAGGGGTTCGCCTTTTCATGCAGGAATTTGTTGATCGTGTCATTGAAACATTCCGGGTGCAGCCGGTAAATTTCCGTGGCGTTCACGCTCAACGGACTGTCCACAAAAATCGGTACGCGCGGCAGTTTCCCCGCAAGCGTAAGCTGGTTCAGCACATAAACGATGTCCTGGGTGCGTCCGACGGAAAACGCCGGAATGATAACCTTGCCGTTTCGTTTCAAGGTTTCCAGCACCAACCGACCAACGGTTTCGTCGGCGTCGGTGCGGATGGAATGTTCGCGCCCGCCGTAAGTGGATTCGATTTGCAGATAATCCACGTTTTCCACCGGTTCCGGGTCGCGGAGAACTTCATCGTTGCCGCGACCCACATCGCCGCTGAACAGATAACGGAATTGTCGTCCGCCTTCACGCACGTCCAGCACGACCTGCGCCGAGCCGAGGATGTGCCCGGCATCGCGAAACGTGACGGTCACACCGTCGAGCACGGGAAATGGACGGTCGTAATTGAAGCCGACAAATTGTTTAAGCGCCTGCTCGGCGTCGGCGATGGTGTATAGCGGTTCGACCGGCGGCAGCTTTTGTTTCGCGCGTTTTTTGGAGACGAATGCGGCGTCGTCCATCTGGATATGCGCGGAATCCACGAGCATGATGCCGGACAGGTCGCGCGTGGCGAAGGTGCAATGGATGTTGCCGCTGTAGCCTTGCTTGACGAGATTCGGCAGGTTGCCTGCGTGGTCAATGTGAGCGTGGCTCAAAACAACGACGTCCACCTGCCTGGGGTCGAACAGAAAACGGCAATTGCGCTGGATGGATTCCTCGCGGTGGCCTTGAAACAGACCACATTCGAGCAACAGCCGTTTGCCATTGATCTCGAGCAGATACATCGAGCCGGTGGTTGTGCGTGTTGCGCCAAAGAAATGGATTAGCATGGGACAAATTTAACCACGAACCTGTCCTCCGTGGCAACACTGCGGAAGATGGATGGACACCCGGCTTCGCCAAGCTACGCCGAGGCCCAGGCTTCGCTGGAGGCTACGCCGAGGCGAGCGAGCGGATGAACACGGATTTTTAACGAACCCTGCGCGTCACGAATGCCGGCAGGGGATACGCGCCTTGTCCAGCTGCCGGTATTATTTGCACCCGGCCAAATCAATTTCAACCTGCGAAAACGCATTGAACAACCTTTGTCGATTCGTTAGTCTTGCCGGACTCATTATGAAATGCGAAACGACAAACGCGGTTTTGACTTTTATCCTGGGCGCGCTCGTGCTCCTGGGTGTGATTTTTGCGCTGAAAACGATCAACCAAACGCGTGAACTGCGTTTGGTGGCAAATCGGGCCACGGAACTTGTCCGTGAACAGGCCTTTTTCAATAATTGCCTTGAATACAGCAAGACGCATGCGGACATCAATCGCATCCTTCAACCCTTGGTTCCAAAACCTGCCGCCCACTGATTGCCATGAACAAATTTGAAATGGGTTCTCCTGCGCCGGTCGAATTAACGGATCAAATCGCGGCATTGCGCCGCCAGATAACCACGCTGTTGCTGGCGCTTATTGTGGTGAGCGGCACGCTCACGGTTTATTTGTGGTATCAATCCCGCGTCACCGGGAAGGAAATAGATGCCAATAAGCTGCAAGCGATGCAGGTGGTGAATGTATTCAATCAAACAAGACCTCTCGTGGGAAAATTAATTCCGCAACTCGTCGCTTACGGCCAGACGCATCCGGATTTCCAACCTATTCTGGTAAAATACGGAATCCCGCTGACCAATCCCGTTGTCCCCAATCCGACGGTTAAGAAATAGCCGCTGGCAATTTCGCGCCGCAATTCGGACAAAAATTTGACTGCGGCGGACAGCTCTTGCTGCACTGGGGACAGGTGAGGTGTGCCGCCTTGTAACGGCGGTGAATAATCAAATTACGGGTATAAGGAATCCATGTGAACGCGTAGGCGAAGATGACGACGTAATGCTTGTCGTAAAACAGGGCAAACGAAAGCAAAAGCAGCGAACCAACGAGGCTTAGCCACCAGAAGAGAGTCGGGACAACGACCTGTTTCTTTTTTTCAGTTGCATACCACTGAACCAAAAACCGGGAGGAAAACACGGCATTGCCCGACCAGCCGATTATATTCCAAAAAATTATCCAAGCAGTCCAATCGGTGCCGAAAAATTTCCCATCCTGCCAGATCAAATTGGTCAGCCAATCCATAATGGTTGGAGTTTAAGCCAATCTGCCGAAACTGAAAGACTCAATTTGGGAGGGACGGCATGCTGCCGTCCCAAACTCGAATTAGAGACGTCGACCCGGGCTTCGCTGAAGGCTACGATCGAGGCGAGCACGGCGTCCCTCCCCCATTACCCACCAGCAACAATTTTTACGATTTCCAGTTTATCGTTCGTGTTCAACTGCCGCCCGGAAAATTCAGACGGTGCGACTGCTTCGCCGTTGTGTTCCACCACCACGCTGCGCGGCGGAAGTTGTTGTGCGACCAAAAACTCCTCAATCGAGCACGGCAGCTTCGCCTCGATTTGTTTTCCGTTGGCGATAACAGAATTTGTGTTCACGAAAACAGATTGTCGAATTCGTTATGCGTGCCAATCCAAATCCATTCGATTGTGTCGCCGCTTCGCACGCCGATGGCGCGGTATTGTTCGTTGATGCGAACTGACCAAAGATCGTTTCGCGCCTGAAGTTTTTTGAAACGCAACGAAGGATGGTTCGGGTCGCGCTCAAAAAGTTTCCATGCGACTTTCGACCGAATTTTAACCATCGGCGCAAGCCGTTCGTAGGCGCGCCAAAAGGAAGGCCGGACTTTGGAAATCACAGTTTATTCGTGTCGAGCGGTTCGGGCTTTCCTTCGCGCAACGCGTCCGCCACGAACGCATCCAGCTTTGGACGGGGACGCGCGTCACCGATGATGTGTTCCCACGCCGCATCGTCCGCCTGCTGGCGCAGGAAACGGGCAAAATCCACGACCTCGTGCGCTTTTTCCTCAGGCAACACGCCGATGAGTTCAACCAATTCTTTAGCTGCCGCAGTCATGCTTCAAAATTAAGCTGCCGGGCCGGAAACAGCAAGTGCTTCAATTTACTTTCCGTTGGCAATGATCGAACTCATGGCTTCACGAAACCATTTGAGATACTGTTGAAAATAATGTCGTCCTTGTCGCCAAACTTTTTGTCTTTTCCAGCGGATGAAATGACAAAGCTGTTTGTTGACAGAAAATTGATGACGAAAGGTGTCCCCCAAGGATCAAGTAGTTCTCCGGCTTGGTTAATGAACGGATTTTTGGGATTAAGAAATTCGATTTTTTTTGGATTATCTCCCAAAAGTTGCTTAATAACTTCTGTGCAGTCACCTGCTGGATAACTTCCGAATTCGTATTGATAATTTTTGATTTCTGCTTGTAGTCTCATCATTAAAACCAATCTACATTGAGCATTTTTGTTGAGTGTCGGTCCGGTTTCAGCGGGCAATAACATTGCGACGAACAAGGCGATTATAGCCAAACCAGGCAGCCAGAAAATTAATCGTTTCATAATTTCACGCCGTCAGTGCCGCGTCCCAATCCTTCCACACCGGCTCGTAACCGAGGCGGCGAATCAAATCCGCCACTTCTTGCGACGAACGTTCGTCAGCAATTTGAAATTGTCCCGTTGCATTCGTCATGCTTCCCGGCGTGGTCGCCCATTCACTTGCGCCTTCGCTGCTGATTCGCAGCGGCGACACAGGCGCGTTGAGTTCCACGATCCGTCCGCGCACGGTCTGATGCAATTTTTCCCTGCCGGCACCGGTGTAGCCGCCCGGTTCGGTGTGGCTGCCCGCGCTCATCATCGTGATGCCCAGCGGAATCAGTCCGTCGCGCAGCTTCGCCGGTTCGCGCGTTGAAAGCACGAGGCCGACGTCAGGGAACATCAGGCGAAACGCGCAAACAAGCTGCGCCAGGTCGCGGTCGCTCATGTGCGTGAGGGGCTGAAATTCCCCGGCGCACGGACGCAGCCGCGCCAGCGAAATCGTCAACTGCGCCTTCCAGCAATTTCGCAGCAGATAATCGGCGTGTGCCGCAACGTAGATGGCTTCGTGCCGCCAATCCGCCAATCCATAAAGCGCGCCAATGCCGAGCCGCCGGAATCCCGCCGCGTAGGCGCGTTCGGGTGTTTCAAGCCGCCAATCGAAATTCCGTTTCGGTCCGGTGGTGTGCATTTCCGCGTAAATGCCACGGTCATAAGTTTCCTGATAAACCACCAAACCATCCGCGCCCGCCGTCACGAGCGGGTAATAATCCGCCGTTTCCAGAGGTCCGATTTCGAGCGACACGCCCGGCACTTCCGCGTGCAGCGCCGCGACACATTCGCACAGATGCGTGGTCGAGATAAATTTCGGATGTTCGCCTGCCACAAGCAGGATGTTACGAAAGCCCTGTTCGCGGAGCGCGCGCGCCTCGCGCATCATTTCGTCCACTGTGAGCGTCACACGCAGGATCGGGTTGTCGCGCGAAAAGCCGCAATACCGGCAATTATTGACGCACTCGTTGGAAAGATACAACGGCGCGAAAAGGCGGATCACTTTGCCGAAACGCTGCTGCGTCAATTGATGTGACCGCTGCGCAAGCGCCCCCAAAAATTCCGATGCCGCCGGTGAAATCAGGCGCGCAAAATCCGTCAGTGACAATTTTGATTTCGCGAGGCTTTTGCGGACGGAACTGGCATGGGCATCCAGCGATTGCCGCAAGAGGGTTTGCACGGACAGTGAATTGAATTCAGCGACAAAACTCACGGTTCAAGCGTAACAAATCGATGAGCAAAGTCGAGTGATTGGCAAATGAACAAGGCGGGAAGAAAAACCGCTTGCCGTCTTGGAGTGCGGTGGCTGCGACACCGCTTTGGAGCGCCAGTGTTGCTGTGTTTTGGCCCTTGGTCTCTGATTATTCAGGCACGGCCGAAAGCGGCGGCGCACTGCGCTTGCCGCCGCAGTCCAAGACGCTGCCGCGTATTTTAATGTGCCGTCTTGCACTGATTTTGCCAGTGTCCATGAATGTTACATGATGCACCAAAGCCGGACGTTCCGGCTGCCATGGCCAAAAAATACGGGGAAAAGCCGTAAAATTGCCGACAGCAACTCAAAAAAGGAAGCTGGCGCTTATGTTTTGCTTTCTGGCATTGGGGTTGCTACTCTTTAACGGTGCGGTTGTAGCAGGCAATAAGTGAACAAGGCTGAAATTATAAATAACCCGCCTGCTGCGCGGTTCACGCCGCAAAACAAAAGAAAGAGAAATAGAGTTATGAAAACAAAAACATCCCGCAAAGCGGGTTTCACACTGGTGGAAATCATGATTGTGGTGGCTATTATCGGCCTGTTGGCTGCAATCGCGATTCCCAACTTTGTCAAATCACGTTCGACGGCTCAAATGAACACCTGTATCAACAACCTGCGTCAGATTGACGGCGCCAAACAACAGTGGGCGTTGGAAAAAGGGCAGGCGGCAACGGCTACTCCTGCTGACACCGACCTTTGCAATTACGTCGGTCGTACCAGTACTCAAGCCGCTTTTGATGCCGGCGTTGTTTGTCCGCTCGCTACCACCAAGACATTCGCCGGTAGCTACACGATCAATGCGGTCAACACACCGCCAGTATGCGCAGTAAATGGTACTGGTCAAGTGGATGCCAATTATAAACATGTGTTGCCGAACTAAGCATGTTTGGTTAACGGTGTAAATTCAGAAGGCCTGAAGTTCTTGCTTCAGGCCTTTTTTTGATTTCAGCAGGATAACAGCCGAGATGGACAATCTTTTTTCCGGTCTGGTAATCTTTGGTATTTAGGGAACACGCGGATGAGACATTGCGGGCAAAGTTTCTACGTTAAATACCACGTATGTGAGCCAGTGATAATCGGTGCAAAGGCAGGGTCGCTTTGCTCGCCTCGGCGCAGCCGGGCCGAGGCGACCGAAGCGGACGCGCGGGCCCACGCTTCGTCCCGCAGAGCGGGACTACGCCGAGGCAAGCCGCGCGTCCCTACCAACGCAAAAGAATGTGCCGATTCCTACTGGGCATTGCTATGATTCATAATAGTGAGGCTATTGATTTAAGCGTAAGGCAATCGCAGCAGGCGATTAAGCAGGGCTGAATTCATAAATAACCTGCTTGTTGCGAGGTTCACATCGTGGAAGAATGGGGAAAATGATGTCATGAAAATCAAAACATCCCGCAAAGCAGGTTTTACGCTGTTGGAAATCATGATTGTGCTGGTTATCATCGGGCTTCTGGCTGGGATTGCGATTGCCAATTTCCTCCATGCGCGTTCGCTGTCCCAAATGAACACCTGCATTAACAATCTGCGATTGATTAATTCCGCCAAGCAGCAATGGGCCATGGAAAAGGGCAAGACGCAGGATAATACGCCAGCAGATGCTGACATTCAGCCTTATCTGGGGCGCGGCGCCAACGGTAGTCTGGCCAGTGTGATTTGCCCGTTAAATATCGGTGGCAGCTTTGACGACAGCTATACCATAGGCAGCATGGGTATGCCGCCACAATGCAATGTTGGCAGCATGGGTGGTGCGAAATATGACTCGAACTACCCTCACGTGTTGAACTAGGGCGTTGCTTCAATCCTTTCCGATTTTGGCGGCCTGATGGTTTGGATTTCGGGCGATTATTTTTCTGGCCTGTTGGATTAATTTTGGTATTTGGAGAACACATGGGTGCGATTCTACAGACGGAAAATCTTTGCGTTGAATACCGCACGCGCGGTTTGAGGTTGGAGATCAAGCCCGCCTTAAAGGAGTTGAATCTTTCCGTTTATGCCGGTGAAGTCTTTGGTTTTCTGGGTCCAAACGGCGCCGGCAAGACGACGGCAATCAATGTATTGCTCGGTTTCATTCCGCCAACAAGCGGAACGGCGTATCTTTTTGGCATTGATGTGCGCCAGCCCATTGCGCGCCAGCGCATCGGCTACCTGCCGGAGATGACTTATTACTACAAATTTCTTACAGCCGAGGAATTGCTGCGTTTTTACGCGCGCATTTTTGCCCTGCCGCGAGCGGAGGCGGAAAAGCGGATTGATCAATTGCTGAAGCTTGTCGAATTGGAAGACGCGCGCCAGCGTCTCATTAAAACCTATTCCAAGGGCATGCAGCAACGCATCGGCCTCGCACAGGCGCTCATCAACAATCCCGATTTGCTGATTCTGGATGAACCCACCAGCGGCCTTGATCCGTTGGGACGCATGAAGGTGCGCGAGATCATTCAGCGCCTCAAAAACGAGGGCAAAACCGTTTTCTTTTCGTCGCACGAATTAGGCGAAGTCGAAACCGTTTGCGACCGCGTGGCCATCATCAACCAGGGCGGATTAAAAACCGTCGG
>Ga0182027_10006537_pt1 | contig 17412 bp, 8 predicted proteins | sample 712E1DmetaG_FD_121300 | JGI IMG/M metagenome (GOLD analysis project Ga0182027, IMG submission 121300) | Permafrost microbial communities from Stordalen Mire, Sweden - 712E1D metaG (Illumina Assembly) | ecosystem: Environmental > Terrestrial > Soil > Wetlands > Permafrost | place: Sweden... | reverse complement strand
CTGTTCTTTATTGGTTTAAAAGCATATAGTTTGACAAATTATTAGATTTGTGTAAGGCACGGAATTTATAATGCCATAATGAAAGCAATATTTATGTTTTTGGGGCACAAGCGGATGCTTGCGCCATTTGAGGATTACCATTAATAAAATAAAAATTATGAGACAACTTTCAAACATACCCTTAATGGCGCAAGCATCCGCTTGTGCCTTTTTAACTTAATAAATGAACTAATACTTAACCTGAAAGTATAAATAAAATAATTTACCTGTTCTTTACTGGTTTAAAAGCATATAGTTTTCAATTTATTTGATTTGTGTCAGGCACGGAATTTAATAATGCCATAATGAAAACAATATTTATATTTTTGGAGCACAAGCGGATGCTTGCGCCATTTGAGGTTTGATGTTAACAAAATAAAGCAATAACCTTAAATTCCGACACATACTACTATTGGTTGTTGAATAACAACAATAAATAGTATAATTACAACTAATAGTATCTGCATTTATATTGATTCTGGAAATGAATCCGAATATCTTTGCAGTGTCAAATAAAATAATAAATAAATAGTACCTATGTTAACAACTAGTATGATTGGCAATAAAATTGCCGAAGCACGAAAGAAAATAAATATTTCTCAAGCCCAACTTGCTCAGCATCTATTCATCAGTTCACAAGCAGTCGGAAAGTGGGAACGCGGAGAATCAATGCCGGACATCATTACATTTAACCGTCTCGCGGAAATTCTGGGTGTTGACCTTAACTATTTTTCAGAAAGCATACAATATGAGGCCATTGAAATGGCACCCGTTGAGTCTTTGGTTAAGCAATCGGCTGAATTACCCTCCGGAAAGCAGAACCTGCCTGCCGGTTTAACTGCCGGTAGGCATGGCAAGGCAGTGAAAAAACTTAGATGGGATATGTCACGTGGAAACTGGGTGGATGCTGACTTTTCGGGGTTGAAAAATCTGCATGATAAATTCAGTTCCTCCAACATGCAGCGCTGCAAGTTTATTGGTTCAGATTTGTCGGGACTTCTTCTAAAAAGCAATAATGTTGATAGCTGTGATTTCTCAGGTTCCGACATCAGCAGCAGCCACATTCAGAGTTCCAACTTAGCCAAAAATATATTTAAGGACTGTTCACAGAAAGAAACTGAATTTTCAGGAAGCTATATCTACGGCTGCGATTTCTCCGGCTCCGATTTTACCGGAATGGTGATTAAATCTGGTGGCTTCGAGAAAAATACAATTGCTAATGCTGTGTGGAACCGCACCTCTTTTATTGATACACAGATTGCGGATATAGTTTTCGCCGGTACATTGGAGGACTGCTATTTTGAAAACTGCGCATTTACCAGGGTGACATTCCAGAATGCAACGATTACTAACACTTTCTTTAAAAACAAGAATTTAAAAGGGGTCCGGTTTATTGACTGTCAGGCAGATCGGATGACCTACGAATTCCTGAAAAACGGGAGAGCAGATTTGACCGGTATCACATTGTTAACACCATAAAAGAGGAAATGAATAATGTCGCAAAATGAAATCGCCATCTTGGAGAAAGGGTTAAAAAATCCCAAGAATAATTAAGCTATTATTACTTCTGCTGTCAATATTCAGCAGTTAAGTAATTAAATCAGTATGTCCCAAATTATTTCTACCAAATCCACAAAATTTGGACATTTTTTTCAAATTCCAATCCAATCCAATCAAACTCCATAAAGTTATCCGATTAAATTTCAGATCAGCATTGTGCTTTTTCTGAAAAAGCCATAAATTAGCATTTATTAAGTTCTTTTGAATATAGAGCGTGATAATCAATTTAATCTAAAAACATGAAAAAACTCATCTTACTTTTTTGTGTACCGTTTTTTGTGGCAACTTTATACGGACAGAACAGCATCAATATTAAGAAACTGGAAAAAGACTTTGTAAAACTGCCTTATAGGTTACAAAATGATGGAAGAATACTTTATGTCAGTAAATTTGAGCTATCTAATGCACAATACAACCTGTTTCTGGATGATTTGAAGAAATCGGGAAATATTTCACTTTATAACAATTGTCAAAGAGATAGCCTTGGGTGGAAAAAGTATGATTTTGGTTATAATCAGCCACTGATTAAATACTATGCTTTCCATCCTGCTTACAATGATTATCCTGTGGTTTGCATTTCATATGAATCGGCAATAGCCTATTGCAATTGGTTAACCACTAAATATAAAGAAAGCTGTAAAGGAAAGTATTTGGATGTTGTTTTTCGTTTACCTTCAAAAAGTGAATGGATGGCAGCTGCCGACTGCAAGCCACAAGCACCTTATCCCTGGTACGGGAACTTTCCCTACGGTGCAAAAGGCTGTTATTATTGCAATATTAGATGCGATACAACTAACTGGATTGAAGATGGTGCATTTTATCCCGTAGCAAAAACTTCTTATTTTCCTAATAAATTAGGACTTTTCAATATTGTTGGAAATGTAGCTGAAATGATTTCCGAAAAGGGAATTGCAAAAGGTGGAAGCTGGTACAACTTTCCGGAGGATGCAGTTGTGCAAAAAATACAAAAATATGATTCAGCTGATCCTGGAATAGGAGTGAGGGTTTTTATGGAAATAACAGAACCCAAAAGCAACAAATCGAAGCAGAGTTATGCCACCCAATAACATCAATCACAAATCAGATCAGTTAGTTCAGTGTCATCTGAGATCTTAAATTATTATAGTTTATTCTTTAATCAACAGTCTAAAAAAACAAATCGTATCAGCCAGATTTGACAATTTTTGCCTTTATACAAATCCATATTATAAGGTTGTCAGATATGCTTAAATTGTATCTTCTTAAATCAAAAATCGTTGATCCTTGTTCTTAAATCAAACAAAATCAATCTCCTTAATGCATTGCACCATAATAGCAGCTTTGAGAAGTTAAAGCAAGTAAAGCTTAATCCGTATCAAACTGATTTGACAACTTTTACCATTACACAAGACCTTACTACAAAGTTGTCAAATCAGTTTATATCATTACACAAGCCCATGTTACAATGTTTCCAAATCAACTTAAATTTGAATTTGCAAATCCTCAATCCGCAATATGAATAAACCCCGAATCCTCACCCGTACCATCTGGATTATATCATTGGTGAGCTTATTTAATGATATTGCCAGCGAAATGCTATACCCCGTCATGCCGGTTTATTTGCGTTCTATTGGTTTTTCAATTCTGCTCATAGGCATACTGGAAGGTTTGGCCGAAGCTACCGCCGGTTTAAGCAAGGGATATTTCGGGAACCTGTCAGACAAGCTCGGCAAAAGGATCATTTTTATTCGGTTCGGATATACCATGAATGCTATTTCCAAACCATTGATGGTTGTTCTGACCTATCCCTGGTGGATTTTTATTGCCCGTACACTTGATAAACTCGGGAAAGGTGTGAGAACTTCTGCCCGTGATGCGCTACTTTCGGACGAAACAACGACTGAACATAAAGGCAAGGTATTCGGATTTCACAGGGGCCTCGATACATTGGGAGCCGCTATCGGACCTATGCTGGCTTTGGTTTTTTTAGTTTTCTTCCCGGGGAAATACAAATGGTTGTTTTTAATCGCATTCCTTCCGGGTCTGATAACCATTGCACTTACATTTTTTATCAGGGAAAAAGCAAAACCCGAAATTGTGAAAGTTAAGGAACGGGTTAACTTTTTTTCATTCTTGTCGTATTGGAAAATATCGAGCCCGGCATATAAACAACTCGTGATCGGACTATTGGCATTTACCTTGTGCAACAGTTCAGATGTTTTATTATTGCTTGCCCTTAAATTTCATGGTGTTTCGGATACAGGCATGATCGGATTTTACATCTTCTATAACCTGGTTTATGCATTGTTCTCTTATCCATTGGGTGCTTTAGCCGATAAAATAGGTTTAAAAACGGTACTTTTCGTAGGATTGGCCTTATTTGCTGTCGTTTATCTGTTGATTGGTTTTGTAAACAGCTATGTGATTTTTGGAATTCTCTTTTTTATTTACGGAATATACGCCAGCGCTACCGAAGGTATTTCGAAAGCCCTTATTTCGAATATAGCCGACAAAAAGGAAACAGCAACCGCAATAGGATTTTTTTCCGGCTTTTCCAGTATCATGGCATTACTAGCCAGCAGCATTGGTGGATTTCTGTGGTTTAAATTCGGCCCTCAATATACCTTCGTGTTTTCAGGAATAGGGGTTATTCTGGTTCTGGGGTATTTTGGGTTTGTTTTTTCGAAAATGAAAAAATGATCAGATAACTTTGTATAATGATTGGTAACCTGGAAAAGTCGCCAAATCATTGTAACAAAATCCATAAATTTAAAATTTTATTGATTGACCACAATTAAACTTTCCGAACAACTAATAGCAACATGCGGGATAAACTGTGCGTTATGCCGGGCTTATCAGCGTGATAAAAACAGTTGCTGTGGCTGCAATGTCCCCGCGACAAACAAAGCCAACCATTGTCTCAATTGTAGTATCAAAAATTGCCCTGAACTGGAATCATCTGAAATGAAGTTCTGTTTCGTATGCATGAAATTCCCCTGCCGGCGGTTAAAACAACTCGACCAACGCTATAGTTTGAAATATGGACTGAGCCCAATCGAAAACCTTCAGACCATTGCCAAAGAAGGAATAAATGGATTTATTGCTACAGAACAAAAAAAATGGAAGTGTCATACATGTGGCAAATTGCTCTGTATGCACCTAAATACCTGTCTGAATTGCGGGGCTATAAATAAGTATTACCCTGCTCAATACGCTTGATATGACAACTATGTGCGATAGCAGGAAGCAAGGGTAAGATGTCATTTCAAACGGGAACGAAATCTTACAAAAACAACATTTCCTGATACATTTGTTAAGGATGAACTAGCTGAATAATTATTCCGAAAGCAAATAAAACGGAAAATAAGTCTGATTATATTCAAAAAAGAATGGGTTATACCAATTGCCAATACAAAATGGTCTAAAAGACATTTTGGATTGTTGCAATGTTTAATGCCGATAGACAATTCATATGATTTTATTCTTTATACCATAATGAATTGCTAATCGGTATTAAATGTCTCCTCATTTTTAGAAAATCTAAAAAATGTTATTTATCACTAAATTTGTGATCTGATTTATTATTTTTGTATCAGTAAATACATTTAATAAGATGTAATGAATAAGCAGGAAATTATTCAATATTGGAAAGAAACTGCAGAAAGAGATTGGATTGCCTCTCAATCTCTTTTTAATTCCGGTAATTATGTTCACTGTTTATATTTTGCACATCTCACTCTTGAAAAGTTATGCAAAGCGCATTGGGTAAAAAACAATCAAGACTCAAATGCTCCCAGGATTCATAATCTCGTATATTTATTAAAACAAACTGCATTAAAATTACCTGAAGAAGATGAAGATTTTTTAAACAGGTTTAATGATTTTTAAATGGAAGGCCGTTATCCTGATTATAACAGAAAATCTACAAATTATGTACTTTAGACTATACAAATCAGATTTTTATAAAAGTTGAAAAAATAAAAGAATGGTTGATCAGCAAACTGCCGTAAATATTGTTAAAGGGTTGTCGAAAGACATTTTAAGTTTGGGCATTCATCTAAGGAGGGTTGTATTATTTGGGTCTTATGCAAAAAATATAGCTGCCGAACATTCAGATATTGATGTTTTATTAGTAGCTGACGAATTTACTGGTATTGGATTTGAAGATATAGGCTTATTTACAACAGTATTACGAAAGTTGAACAATATCCATCTAAAAACCTTAAATCCTGCAGATATATTAGACGGTGATCCAATTGTTGCAGAAATTCTTAAATCAGGTATAGATATTAATTTGAGTTGAAAGTATATTTCCTGCAGGCAATAGGCCTTCAGTAATTTGATATAAAATAAATAGAAGCGTTAGCTTTTATTCCTGTTTCGGAAAACTGGTAATTTTCAAAGTACACGGGAGTAATAAGTGGGCGCTCACGCCAGAAGCGTGGGCATTCCTTATTAGTGTACAAGGTATACCAGTACCTCCGAAACGAGTAAGGTTATCAGTCCCACGCTTCGTTGTTTATAATATGAGTGACTTTTAGTTAGGGATTTAGAAATGGAATGAACGATATTGTAAAATTGGTTAAAGGAGCATAAATTTAAAAAAATAACTTTCTATTTATAAAAAAAAATATTTCTAAATTGAATATTAGTCTATAATGTCATAAGTAAATTTAAAACCATTAATTTCAATTAATCTATGAAAAAGGTTGTTAATACAGTATTTGTGTTACTTTGTTTTCAAGTTGTAAGTTATGGACAGGCTCTGACAGGTACTAAAACTATCAAATTCAGTGGAGGTAATTATACCTCTCTTGCAGCAGCCATAACCGATTTAAATTCAAATGGAGTTGGAGGTGGAGGTGTTACCTTTAATATTGATGCAAATTATACTGAAACTTTGACAACTGCTTTGGTTATAACAGCAACTGGAACATCGTCAAAACAAATAATTTTTCAAAAAATCGGAAGCGGCTCAAATCCCAAAATTACCGCATTTACAGGTAGTGGTTCCTATGATGGAATAATTACACTAGCTGGAACAGATTACATTACGATTGATGGTTTAGATTTGCAGGAAAGTTCCTCAAATACAAATCCTACAACCATGATGGAATGGGGTTATGGTTTATTAAAAGCATCAACTGATACGAGTGGTTGCCAACATGTAACTATAAGAAATTGTACAATTACCTTGAATAAAACAAATACAAATGCTTCAACCAAGGGAGCTATTTATCTCAATAATGCTTTAGCTTTATCACCCGGAACAAGTCTTTCACTTAACAGGATTTCCCAAACTAATTCATACAACCGATTCTATTACAACACGCTCACTAATACCCTTAATGGTTTCTATATTTCTGGATATTCGTACGTTTATTACGATCAGAATAATTATATCGGCGTTGATGGTGGTAACAATATTATTAACTTTGGTAATAATGCTATTAGCTGCGGTGTTTGGGCTCTTTACCAGTCTAATATGAAAATAGCAAATAATACGATAAAAAATATATATGCCACTACTAATCAGTTATATGGAATTATTTTTAATAATGGAACCAGTACCAGTACTGAAATATATAATAATCTTATAACCTTAAATTCTCAAAGTCCATCAAGTTATGTTAGTGCTATAAGTAATGCAACTGGTTCGACAGCATCAGCAAGTACGATAAGCATTCATCATAATATTATAAGAAAGTGCCGTATAGCTTTGGCAACATCATCAAGTGAATTTTATGGTATTTATAATTCTAATAACGGTGCTGATAACGTATATATAAAAAATAACATTATCGACAGTAATTCACATTCAGGAACAGGAGGTTGGTATGGTATATCCATAGGTGGATCGTATATAAACCGGGTAGAGATTGACAGTAACATTATTGACAGTATTACAAAAACAAATACTGGTAATATACTGGGTATTGGTTTAGGAGCTACAGCTAATAATTGTAAAGATTTAATTTTTGATAATAGAATAAGCCGGATAAAAAAAACAGTATACTCAGGCATTATCCAAGCATTAGTTGATGGAAACAACAGATCAGGTGTTCAGAAAGAAATATTCAGGAATAATGTTTTTAATATTAATACTGCTGGTTCCACAATCTATGGAATTTATGTGTCAACCGGGGACACTATTAAAATTTATAAAAATTCAGTATATGATATTTCAAGTTCATATTCTGGATATGCATTAATTTATGGAATAAATAATGAAGGAGGAATTGATGCTTTCATATTCAATAATTTTGTTTATGAATTAAGGGCAACAGCTTCATCTGCAACTAATTCAATATATGGTATCTGCATTTCAATGGCATCAAATACAAATTCATATGTTTATTTCAATACCGTTTATCTCGATGCCATAAGTACCGGTTCCAACTTCGGTACAGTTGGGGTGTATTTATCGAATGGTCTCATAATGGATGTTAGGAATAATATAATTGTAAATACATCCATGCCGAGGGGAACTGGATATACAATAGCTTTACAAAGAAGTTATACTACTACTTATTCATCATTATCAAATAACAATTGTTTATATGCAGGAGTTTCAAGTGCCAAAAAAGTGATATATTATGATGGTACAAACTATGATACAACAATAGTCCAGTTTATAAACAGGATGAATGGACCCGACAATAATTCCTTTTCAGAAAATCCACCATTTCTGAATACTACATCATCACCATATAACGTTCATTTGTCTTTGTCAACCCCGACTCTTTGTGAGAGTGGCGGAGTGCCCGTTAATACACCTATCTCAATTACCGATGATTTTGATAATAACTTAAGAAATAACTTAGTGCCTGATGTTGGTGCTGATGAAGGAAATTTTTCAGATCTGAGAGGCCCTGTTATTCAATGTACACCTCTTACAAATACTGCAAGTAAGTCAAACAGAATGATTACTGCTACCATGCTAGATGTTAGTGGTGTCCCAACAATTGGTACAGGTTTGCCTGTCTTATACTGGAAGATCAATAATGCTTCAACATTTAACTCATCTGTCGGATCTTCTTTAGGTAATAACCAATTTTTATTCAGTTTCGGTAATGGTGTAGTAACAGGGGATTCAGTTAAATATTACATAGTATCCCAAGATAGTGCCGGCACTCCGAATGCCAGCTGCCAACCTTCAAATAATGCAGCAGGATTCACTATAAATCCTCCAGCAGTTTCAACACCACCTTCTTTTCAATTTTCATACAAGATTATTGAAGGAATTGCTTCAGGAAACAATAAAATTGGTGGAACAGGAACCACCCCTGCAACAGGTTGTACTTATGTCGATTTAACTGCTGCTTTTGCAGATATTTATTCAAAAGAGATACTGGGAGCAATTAACTTAGTATTAACAAAATACTACAAATCATCAGAGGAGGTTGCTTTTCCAATTATTCTTAACTCTGTACTTGGATCGACATCTTCAAATACAATTACTATAAAACCGGATAGTGGAACAACAGATACCATTGCAGGGTTAGGAGTGGCCATATTCAAATTTAACAATGCTGCTAATGTAATAATAGATGGTTCAAACAACAATACCTCTTCACATAATTTATTGATACAGAATAATATAACTTTAGGAAGAACGGCTGTTATATGGTTTTATAGTTCAGGAGCAGGATCAGGCTGTGTTAATAATACAATTAAAAATTGTTATTTGCGAAATGCAGATAAAACAGTAACAACTATGTATGGGATTTCAATAGGTAGTACAATTGGTGCTGCTGGTAATGATAATGATTATAATACAATAACGAATAATGTGATCCAAAGGGCATATTATGGCATTTTTGGAGATGCTTCTACAGCAGGTCGAATTAAAAGCCTCACTATTAATAATAACATTCTGGGAGATTCTGTCTCGTCAATGAGTATAGGAAAATGTGGTATTTATTTACAATATTCAAGGAATGCAATTGTTCGAAATAATTCGATCTTGAATATGGTAAGTAATATTAACAATCCAACAGGTATATACCTTGGTAATGGTGTTGATTCATCAATCATAGAAGCAAATATTATTACCGGTTTGAAATATACTGGTACTCAAGGTTATGGGGGAAAAGGTATTGACATTTCACTTTCAAATTTAAATTCCAATGTACTTATTGCCAATAATAGTGTTTCTGATATTTTAGGAGATGGATGGTCTGACTTTACAACAAATTCTATTGTTGGTATAAGGATAATGGGTTTCTCTGGGGGTGTTCATATATATAATAACAGCGTTAATTTGACTGGAAATGCTAATCGTTCAACAGTAGCAAAAAGTACAGCAATATACTTTGGATCTAATAATGCTAATCTGGATGTAAGAAATAATATTTTTTCAAACAGTATAAAAAATAATACAACAAGCTCATCCATTGCTTATGCTATTTATTCAGACGTGGCTAATAGCGCATATAATTTCATTGATTATAATGATTATTATATATCAGGTTCACAAGGTGTATTTGGTTATTTATCTTCTAATATAACTACTTTGAATTTATGGAAAACAACTACTGAAAAAGATACTCATTCTGTGAATTTAAATCCATTTTTTGTATCTCCCACCAACTTACATGTTACAACCGCAACTCTTAATAATACAGGAATTCCGCTGAGTACAATTACAAAGGATATTGAAGGGAATACCAGAAGTTCATCCAAACCGGATATTGGTGCATATGAATTTGGAATGAAACCAAGAGCAATTACAGGTACAACAACATTATTATCAGCTACTACTGCAACCATTTATGGAACTATTAATGACAATAATGAAGACACTACTCGAATTTCATTTAGATATGGTCTTACAACATTATACGACAGTAATATCAGTGCAACTCCATCAATTGCTACGGGATTGAATAATACCTCAGTTGGGGCTACCTTAAACAGTTTAATCCCAAATAGCCTTTACCATTACAGCGTAGTTGGAACGAACTCAATTGGTACATCTTATGGAGTTGATAGTATTTTTAATACTCCTGCAGTTTTGCCATTAGCTCAAACATTAGAAGCAACAGTTATTGATTCAGATAGCGCTTTAATACAGGGTAGAGTTAAAGCGATGAATGCCACTACAACTGTTACATTTGAATTTGGACTAACAACAACTTATGGCATAATCCTGAATGCTATACCAGATAGCGTGAATGGAATGAGCTATTATGTAGTAACTGCCAAACTTAAGGGGTTGCTTCCCAATACAATGTATCATTACCGGATAGTGGCAACTAACAAGGCGGGTACTATTTATGGTAAAGATAGTTTTTTCTTATCAAAAGTTTTGCCACCGATTGCAATTACTGAAACAGCCACCAATATTGGCTATGATTCTGCTACATTGCAAGGAAATGTAAATGCTAATAATGATACAACTGATGTATATTTTGAATATGGTACTTCAAAAAAATATAGTACCCTAGTAAAAGCCAATCCGAAAATCCTCACTGATCATACTTTAAACTGGGTAAATTATAGGATTTTGGGTTTAATCCCTAATTCTCATTACCATTATAGGGTAATTGCCATCAATCATAATACAGACACAACTTCCGGTGCCGACAGTACCTTTATAACCAAAGCTAAATTAGCAGATGTGGTAATATCAGATGCAAGGCTAATTGGGTATAACGGAGCTTCTTTAAATGGATCAGTGAACGCCAATAATTCAAGCACTGCAGTTGGTTTTGAATTTGGAACTACTATAGCTTATGGAATAAATTATAACGCTACTCCTGATACAGTAAACGGAACAGCATCAAATGATGTGAATTTTGTAGCTACAGGTTTGAACCATTCAACAGTTTATCATTACAGGATTAAGGCAAAAAATTTAGCAGGTACTGTTTACAGCAATGATACTTTTTTCAGAACTCTGGATACATTAGCACAGCTTTTAACAATTGCACCAACGTCTATAACCAATATTTCAGCAATTTCTGGTGGGGTAATATTTGATGCTGGAGGACTACCTATAATTATTAAGGGAGTATGTTGGAGTAGTTTTCAAAATCCTGATACTACTATGTCAAAGACAAATGATGGATCAGGTTCAACAACATTTAATAGTATAATAACAGGACTTCATCCCAATACAACATATTATATCAGGTCCTATGCTATAAATTCTCTAGGAATTAGTTATGGCAATCAACAAAGTTTTACAACTCAACCCAATTCAATTGAAGACCATTTTAATGATATAGGGATTTCTATCATATGTAATAATAAACTTGCAACAATTAATATTGATTGCAAGGATAAAATAATTGGCAATATTCAGGTTTTTGATTTAAACGGGAAAAAAATATTCGATCAAAACAGGATTGATAATCAAAATCATATAAATTTTACTGAATATGCTGAAGCATATTATCTAATTGTTATCAGAATCAATAACAAGGATTTTTACAAAAAGGTATTGATAAAATAGAGACAATTTATTTCTAAAAAAAACTTTACTTTGCTTTAAAAATATCCTCTGATTTGATTCGGAAATTTAAATCTAATAAACTTTATTCTGATGGAAAGAAGAAAAAGAATGATAATTATTCTGGCCTTATTACTGATAACTTCTGTTGGAAGTATGATTCGCATTACTTCGAACAGTAATATTCGATCAGTTGAATTCGTAATAATTTTAGCAACCGGAGCAATTTTTGGGCTTTTAATCCATCAAATCATTTCATCTATAAAGAAAAAGGATAAAAATTAGAAAATTTATTATTTTTACTTTCATAATAGATGCTTCAAACCTACAATCATCAAGAAAGGGAAACTTATCAATGTCAGTTATCTGTCCTGCTTTCAAATAAGGCTGTATGATATTCGTGGCAAATTAATGCTCAACAGCGAAAACTATTACGGTTCTGGAATTACTGATGTATCTGATTGCCCGCAGATGCTTATATACTGCAGTTTACAGCGAAAGTTGGTGTTTATCCACAGAAACTGATTGTCAGGTAAAACTTCTGTTCATTTATTGAGTTATCATGAACCCTTTCGATAACACAGATTTATCGGGATAGGTAATCCTGATCATATAATATCCTTTATCCAGCTTGCTTAGTGATATCTGGCTAAAATTAGAATTCGATTCAAATTTGCCATTCAGCATTATTTTGCCACTCAGATCGAAAATATCATAACTGGAAGTGCCTGCGGTAACCTTATCCAGTTTAACATATATTTCATCGTTGGCAGGATTGGGATATATCATGAAATCATGTGGGTTGTTTTGTTTATCTTCCCTGACATCAAGCGTTCCCCAATATCCATTGTCATCAAGTATACTGATCTGGTTAATAGGTGGATTTACAACTCTTGTGTATTTTATCGGGTTGGTTGGCCAGCGGATGAGAACAGAATCGACTTTGGTGTTATTGGCAAGTCCGAAGTTGGTAATAAATGGCTGTTGTCCGCCGAAATGACCAAAGCCGGCTTTTATTTCCCTTAACTGGGCCACACCACCGGAGTAAACAATAATACGGGCACCAATTGAACTCTGATTACAATTTAGAGGTGCTTTTAGTTTTATTCCGATCCAGTTTTTCGTTTGACCAATATTATTTTTAATTATTTCAAGCTTATCTAAGGGTGTTGGTTTTGGTGAACCCGATTTCCCATCACCATGGACAAAAATGATATCGTCATCGCCATCCAGATCATAATCGAACACTTCTATTGAATAAACCTCATCATATCTCTTCGCTGTGGATGTTATGTTAAGTGCTGAAGATATGTCCATCAGGTAATGATCCTTATCCTGCTGAAGAATAAACAAACGTGTATTTGGAGCATAGCTGCCATTACCCATCACGAGGTCCTGCCACATGTCGTTATCGAGGTCAAACCAGGAGGCATCATAATCGCCAAGATGTGTAGAACGTGGTATTTTTCTGTCTACTTTATCCATAGCCCAGGCAAGCTTATAATTTGAGTCAGGCCCATAATTTTCAACCAATGTAGAACGGCCTGCAGGTTTACCGTACACATCGTTTCCAAAGCCACCATGAACGAGCACATAAAAGAAATCCATATCGCCGTCATTGTCGTAATCAGCAGGTTGGGCAGCCCATGTACATAGCGCCTTGGGATAGGTTTTGGTAGTGTCGCCCCAGCCATCTCCGTTTAAAACCTGAGTATTATAGCCTGCTTCGGTGGCAACATCACTAAAAGTACCATCCTTATTATTTTTCCACAAGCTTCCGGAGCTACGGCAATAAGGGCATGTGGCGAGGTCCATCCAGCCATCGTTGTTCCAGTCGGTGGCATTTATGCCATAAAGGGGAAAATAATTTGACTTGATACCCGAGTACAGGCTTTGATCAGTAAAAGTACCATCACCATTGCCTTTCATCAAAATACTGGGTTGCATAATGTTGTTGGCATAATCAAGGAACCATTGCGATATGAATACATCGAGGTTGCCATCATTGTTGTAATCCAGCAAGGCCAGACCGGTGGCATTGGTAAGTCCTATTTCATGAAGTCCCGCATCCTTTTTAATTGTAAATTGCCCCTTGCCATTATTAAGCAGTAATTCGCATCGGTCGCCCGGATCAAGGCTTGCCGGGTGGTAGTATTCCCAGCGATGGTAATAAATGCAGGTAATACAATCAACAGTCCCATCATTATTAAAATCGGCAAAAGCAGCCAGGTCAGCAACCCTGTCAGGTTGGCCATTTCTTTTCAGGTCAATACCCGACCAATTAGTGGCATCTTCAAAAATTCTGTCGGTAATACTACCTCCGGGTTTCTGCTTGTTCAGGTATAATTTTATCTTTGATTTACTACCTGTAGATAATGGCTGTATCAGTACAATATCCGGATAATTATCATTGTTAACATCTACGGTATAGACCGTCCCACCCCAGGCACTGTCCAAACCGGTTGCTGTGGTAGCATTCTCAATCCAACTGCTTGTTTGCGAAAATGAACTGAAAGTTGAAAATATCAGACAAAATATGGCAAAATAAATTTTATTTTTCATGGTTCCTCCCGATTGATATCATCATCAAATTTAAGGAAATATATTTAAGAGGTTGTCTTAAAAGTCAAATAGTTCAAATTGAACCTTGAATCTGATTTTATCGTATCAACGTAATTGTACCACTTACAGTGTTAGGAGGGAGGTGTTTGAATTTATAATTAAGAACATAATAATAAGTTCCCGGGCTACATGGTTTGCCCTTTATCATTTCATTACCGTCCCAGTGTATTTTAGGATCATATGATTGAAAAACAACGCTTCCCCATCTGTTATAAATTGTTAGATTATACAGCTCAATATTCTTTGAAGCTATTGTAAATGTATCATTTACCATATCATTGTTACCGGGTGTAAATACATTCGGGATTTTGATCATAACATCATAATGATTTTCAACCTCGGCACAATCTTCATCTGTGCAGCCGATTTCGTTTACTGCTTTCATACAAACGGTTTTTATGCCCCGGTTTAAAAGATAGTTCGTACATTGGTAATCGGTATCGTTCACTTTCAGATGATAGGGAGTCCCATCTTTAAAGAACCATTCATATTTTGTTCCTCCCTTTGTATAATTTCTGAAACAGAAAACAGGATCGATATTCAGGTTGCTGTCCCAAACAATATCAGCAATAACTCTTTTTACTGTAACCACCTTCATTTTTGGCTTATCAGGGCATAAACTGCCTTCCCCATACATTAAAACGTTAAATTTATTTAGTATTATATTAGTATCGATTACATAGGTATGGCTAATCTTAGCTCCCTGATTCGACTGAAGGGTATTGCTGTCGCCAAAGTCCCAGAAAATCTGGTCATAAGCGGTATCTGACTGGTCGGTGTAGAAAGCTTCCTGCCCGGAACATATAACGGTGTCCCCGATGAATTTAAGCAAATCAATTGGTAAAACGGTAACTTTGTACTTTTTCCCCTCAGGATTCAAAGGATCGGGAAAAATACTGGTACATTTTGTATAGGTATTCAGATAAACATTGTAAACGCTATCTGATCCGACCAGGTTAGGATAAAACACCCCTGACCGGTAATAAGTCAATGAAACGGTATCGCCAAAGCCATAGTAGCCGCTTTCCTGCGAATTATCGCCGAGTTGCCATATCCAGTTGCTGACTTTTCTTGAAGTATCAACAAATCTTGCTGTAAAAGGAACACAACCAATGGTATCTAATAAGTCAAAAGCCGGTTTAGGTCCATCAATCTTTATGTATTTAGGTCTTAAAATGGTATCGGTGCAGCCTAAGGATGTGATCACCCTCAGCGATATATCGAATTCGCCGTTTGCAGTATAGGCATGCTTTGGACTTTCCTTAAAACTGATGCTGTTTGATCCTTTATGATCGCCAAAATTCCAATCCCAGACTGTAATCTGGTCAAATAAAATTGAATCGATTTTATTCCCCAGTGAATCATATTTATAGAAATATGCATTTAAAAGCTTAGATCTGTCAATAAAACCTACTACCTGCGGAGCGCAATTGCTTGGGGAATTCAGCGTATCAAAATCTGCCTTAACACCGGTCACATGAATGTAATTTTTCATTTCAAAAACCCTATATTCTTTGCAAACAGAATCGAATACCCTCATTTTAACAGTATAATTGCCCGGTTTTGTAAACTTAAAATAATTTCCTGTATCATATACTCCGTATCCCCATTTCCATGTTGTTGGATGCTTATAATAAGTTCCTGTATCAAATACTCCATCGTTATTAAAATCAAAGTCAACTTTGGTGGAATGCCATCCGTTGTTGTAATAAATAACCGAATCCCGGAAATAAGTACTGTCATTCACACAGAGCATCGTATCGTAAGCAAAGTAAGCGGCAGAATAACCTGTTCCAATAACCAATGGAAAAGTTAGTTCACAACCGTATATATTGGTAATATAGCTTTGTATCTGATAAATTCCGGGATCTTTGATGACATAATTTGAAATGATGGTGTCTTCCAGCGATAAGGTAAATATAGTATCTTTAATAAAGTATTGCTTCAAAAGATCGGAAAGTTTCAAATTATTCAGTGAGTCATTCGGGCAGGACTGGGCAGGGTAAATAAATGTATTAGCATGATTGGATTTATCAGCCAGTAAGAAGATGGTATCTTTTATCAATTTACAGGAATCCTTGTATAAAATATTTAAGCTGCCTAATTTTGTTATTTCATATCTGAATTTTGTTATTTCCTCCTGATTTGTTAATTTTACTACCATGATCGGTCTTAAAGGAGAACATACACTTATATGGCTAAGACTATCATAACCAATTACTTTAAATTTCGGATCAAGACTGGTAATGTACTTATAATCATGGTACCAGAATGTATCGTAGCAATCACCGGATTTAATCCATAAGCCTACGGTTTTGCAACCCGGGGTTTCGTATCCATATGCATATTCTCTTACCCAGTCAATTAATGGTGTAAAAGTATATTTTAATCTCCAGTTACATGAATCTTTATAATTAATAATTGTATCCATTTTGCCATCCAGGTTAATATCAGCAAAGGTTGTATCAGTGCAAATATGAACGCAATCTTTTGCAGAATCAAAAACAATTCCGAAGTCCTGTAAATTACAATCAGGTAACACTTCCCTTAAATCAATCCCTTGCCATGCTCCTACACAAGGGTCACCGGTTACCAGCAGCCCCCTGCGGGGAAAGAATTGTGGTTTTCTTAACTGAGTTCTGTAATTCAGATAATCATAGGCTGAAGTATCCCAGCCAGCATCCGGTTTTTGCATGGTAATGATCACAGAATCAAAGGATGTACATTTGGTTACCGGATCATATACCCTCAGGTAG
>Ga0182027_10006536_pt1 | contig 17413 bp, 16 predicted proteins | sample 712E1DmetaG_FD_121300 | JGI IMG/M metagenome (GOLD analysis project Ga0182027, IMG submission 121300) | Permafrost microbial communities from Stordalen Mire, Sweden - 712E1D metaG (Illumina Assembly) | ecosystem: Environmental > Terrestrial > Soil > Wetlands > Permafrost | place: Sweden... | reverse complement strand
TCAGTTCCTCGAAGCGGCCGTGCTTCCGGACAACATGCTGATTGCCGTTGCTTCGGACGACGCTTTCCACCTCGGCGTGCTCAGCAGCCGTATCCACGTCGTGTATGCGCTCGCCGCCGGAGGTACGCTTGAAGACCGGCCTCGCTACAACAAATCCCGCTGCTTCGATCCGTTCCCGTTTCCCGACTGTACGGAGAAGCAGAAGGAGCGGATTCGGAAGCTGGCGGAGGAGCTCGACGCCCACCGCAAGCGGGCGCAGGAGAAACACGGGCTGGGGCTGACCGAGATCTATAATGTGATGGAGAAGGTTCGAGGTAGGGCGCGACCGCCGGGCGCGCCTTCAGACGAGAACGGACGGCCCGGCGGTCCGTCCCTACCGCTCACCGACAAGGAACGTGCGATCCACGAAGCCGCGATGGTGTCCACGTTGTGCCAACTGCACGACGAGCTCGACCGCGCTGTGGCCGACGCCTACGGCTGGCCCTGGCCGCTCTCCGACGAGGAGATTCTCGACCGGGTAGTCGCTCTCAACGCCGCACGCGCCGCTGAGGAGGCCAGGGGCACGATCCGCTGGCTGAGACCGGAATACCAGCAAGGCAGAAGCCAGAAGTCAGAGGCCGGAAGGCAGCAGACCGAACTGACCCTCGAATCAGGGAAGCTCCCCGCAAAGTCGGATCGCTCCGGCAGGCAGGACAGGCCGCGAACGAAGAGCGAGGACCGACGATCAAGGATGGCGTGGCCGACGGGTCTCGCCGACCGCGTGCGCGCTGTCGAGGTCGCGCTGTCCGAGGAAGAAAAACCCGCGTCCGCCGGGGCACTGGCGAAACGATTCGCCCGCGCTAAGGCCGCCGATGTCGCCGAGATTCTCCAAACCCTCGTCGCTCTCGGCCGCGCGCGCCCCGGCGATGCGAAGGGCACGTTTGTGAAGTAGGCAGGTAGCCACTCGCTCACGCTATTCCATCAGGTGAGCGGTGTAGGAAGCCCGCTCGCGGGCGATTTCTCCCTGAATCGCGAGCAAGCTCGCTTCCTACAATTTGCTTGGATACGGCGAACAGCGTCACTCGTAGCGGAGCGCCTCGATCGGGTCGAGCTGGGCGGCTTTGCGAGCCGGGTAGTAGCCGAAGAACATGCCGACGGCGGCGCTGAACGCCACGGCGACGACCACGGAAGTTGAGGAAACGAGGATCGGCCATCCCGTCTGCATTGAGACCAGTTCCGATCCGCCGACACCCAGCAGGATGCCGATCATGCCGCCCAGCGAGCTCAGGATCACGGCCTCGATCAGGAATTGCAGGAGCACGTCGCGTCCGTGCGCGCCCACGGCGAGGCGGATGCCGATCTCGCGCGTGCGCTCGGTCACGCTCACGAGCATGATGTTCATGATGCCGATGCCGCCGACAATCAGGGAGACGCCGGCGATTGCGCCGAGCAGCAAGGTCATCGTTTGCGATGTCGCTGTGGCCGCCTGCGCGAGCTCCACCTGGTTGCGCACGGTGAAGTCCTGCTCGCGGCCCTTGCGGCGCTGCATGAGCAGATCCGTGATGTCCTGCTGCACCTTGTCGATTGCGTCGGCGCTGGCGGCCTGCACGAGAATGGAATTGATGTTTGGGCGACGGGACACGCGCTTCATGTGGCTCGTGTAGGGGATGACGACGGTGTCATCCTGGTCCTGCCCGAAGAGGTTGAAGCCCTTGGCGGCGAGCATGCCGACTATCTTGAACGGGATGTTGCGGATGCGGATGGTCTGCCCGATCACGTTGCCGTCGGGGAAAAGCTGGTCGGTGACGGTCTTGCCGATGATCGCGACCTTCCCCACGCTGCGGACATCCTGGTCGGTGAACATGGCTCCATCGCTGATGGGCCAGCTGCGGATCGAGGGGTAGTCGGGCGATTCGCCCATGATCTGGGTGTTCCAGTTGAGACCGTTCGCGAGCACCTGGGCGCGGTCGCGCATTTCGGCGGTGACTCCAAGGACGTTGGCGATTTCGCGCTTGATGGAATCCGCGTCATCCACCGTGAGCGTGGAGGCGCTGCCCCAGCCGGAGCGCATGCCGCCGGCGCTGAAGCTGCCGGGAAAAACGGTGATGACATTCTCTCCAAGGCTGGCCACCTGGGCCTCCACCTGCGCCTTGGCGCCGTTGCCAATGCTGACCATCGCGATAACCGCAGCGACGCCGATGATGATGCCCAGCGCCGTGAGAATGGAGCGCATCGTGTTGCGCCGCAGGGCGCGCAGGGCGACCTTGATGGTGTTAAATGCGCGCATGCTCAGGCAGTGGTTAGCTTGGCCGCGGTCTCGGCCTCCTTCAGCTTTTTCATCTCCACGTCTGCATCGAAGCGGTCCGGCACCAGCACGTCGCTTACGAGGCGACCGTCGCGGAGAATGAGGTTGCGCTTGCAGTAACGGGCGATGTCGAGCTCGTGCGTGACCATGATGATGGTGATACCCTGGGCGTTGAGCTTTTGAAACACCCCCATCACTTCGACGGAAGTCTTGCTGTCGAGATTGCCCGTCGGCTCGTCGGCCAGCAGGATCTCGGGGGCGTTGGCGAGCGCGCGTGCGATGGCAACGCGCTGTTGCTGGCCGCCGGAAAGCTGGTTGGGAAAATGATCAGCCCGGTCCGAAAGGCCGACAATTTCGAGGCTGCGGAGCGCCCGTTCGCGCATCTCGCGGGACGAGTGGCGCTGCTTGCCGTACATCATGGGAAGTTCGGTGTTCTCCAGCGCGGTGGTGCGGGCGAGCAGATTGAAGCCCTGGAACACGAAGCCGATCTTCTGATTGCGGATATCGGCGAGCTCGTTGCGGTCGAGCCGGGAAACGTCGATCCCGTCCAGCAGGTAGCGACCGCGTGTCGGGCGGTCGAGGCAGCCGAGCAGGTTCATCAGCGTGGATTTGCCTGAACCGCTCGCCCCCATGAGCGCCACGAATTCGCCGCGATGGATGTCGAGCGAGACGCCGCGCACGGCATGCACGGGGATCTCGCCGGAGTCGTAGATCTTGTGGATCTCTTCGATTTTAACGACGGCAGCCATGGAGGGGAGACGCTCGAAATCAGCGACGCATGCCAGGAGGACCACCGCCGCCGGCAAACGGGTTGCTCGCGGGCGCGCCCGCCGCCGCTGCGCCTGGAATCGTGGCGCTGGTGACGATGACATCGCCTTCCTTCAAGCCGTCGACCACCTCGGTATAGACGTTGTCAGTGATGCCCAGTTTGACGCTGACGGCCTCGATCGCTGCGGTCTTCGGGTCCGTGCCATTCAGTTTATAAACGGTGCGGGCGGTCACGCTGCCGCCGCCGCTGTTTCCGCGACCGCCGCCGAGCCGGCTAAAGTCGATATCGATGCCGCGTTCCTTGGCGAGTTGCTGGGCTTTCTCTTTGACCTCCTGTGTCATGGGGCCGCTGCCCCAGGTGAAGCCAACCGCTTGCATGATCTGGCGCACGGCTGCGCGGCGCTGTTCATCAGTCAAGGTCTTGGCGGCAGGCGGGGCGGAGGCGTTGCCGGGGCTGGCAATCGCAGCGGCCGGTGCGGGTTTTGGCAGCAGACGTTCGGGGATGCGCGCGCGCAGGGCGCTGTTGGCGAGGCGGAGGGCGTTGATGCGTTCCGCCACAACGATGGAGACGTTGGCCGTCATGCCAGGGCGCAACTTGAGATCGGGATTGTTGACGTCGATAATCGTCTGGTAGATGACAACGTTCTGCTGCGTCTGCGGGGCATTGCGGATCAGGCTGACGCGGCCATGAAACGGCTGGTTGGGGAAGGCATCGACGGAGAAATTGACCGACTGGCCGACCTTGACATTGCCGATGTCGGCTTCCGCCACCGCGCCGATGATCTGCATTTTCGTCAGGTCGTTTGCGATCATGAACAGGGTGGGGGAGCTGAGACTGGCCGCGACCGTGTTGCCGACGTCGACCTGGCGGGAGATGACCACGCCGTCGATGGGGGAGAAGATGTCGCAACGGGCGAGATTCACCCTGGCCATGTCCAGCAAAGCGCTCTGGATTTTCACCTGCGCATCGGCCTGAAGGAGCTGGGCTTCGGCGGTATCAAGATCGGACTGGGCGAGGAGGCTTTTTTTGAACAGTTCCCGGGTGCGCACGGTGTTCACCCGGACGAGTTCGTAATTGGCTTTGGCATTGGCGAGCTGGCCCTCGGCCTGGAGCACGTTGGCCTGGTAGGTGGCGGGATCGATCTGGGCGATCAGCTGGCCCGCCTTTACGGGCGAATTCCAGTCGACGTAGAGCTTGGAGATGATGCCGGAGATCTGGCATCCCACATTGACGTTGAGCACCGGTTCGATGTCGCCGGTGGCCGTGACCACCTGGACGACGTCACTGCGTGCGACGGTGACGGTGGAATACTCCGGCGTTTTCTCGGAACCGTGGCGCCAGAAGTACCATCCGACGGCAGCGATGGCGGCGAGAACGACGATAACGCTAAGAGTTTTTCCAACGCTGGAACGAGAAGACGTGGCCATGAGAAGAAAGTGAGGAAGATTTCGATGCTGACCGCTGCCGAGGCAAGACAAGCATGTTCGATGGTTGCGGAGCTAGAGAGCGGTCAGGCAGTGGACCTTAAGACGTGTTGCTCGCTGGAAGGTAACAGCGCGGATGCGTTTCCGCCGCTGAAGGCCGGAGATTCAGGCAAATCCGTACGCGGTGCGCAGAGCCTGGGCAACGTTGGCGGGCACAAACTTGGTCACGTCGCCGCCGTATTTGCTGACCTGCTTCACGAGATGAGAGCTGGTGTAGCTGAAGTCCTCGTTGGGCATCACATAGATGGTTTCGACGGCTGGCTGCAGATGGCGGTTCATGAGCGCCATATTGTATTCGAACTCGAAATCCGACATCGCCCGCAGGCCGCGAATGATTGCCACGGCGCCTTTTTCCATGGCGAAGTCGACGAGCAGACTGGCAAAGGTTGTGACCGTGACGTTTGGAAACCGCGCGATGTTCGGCTTGAGCAACTCGACGCGCTGCTCGGGGCTGAACAGCGGTTTCTTTTCCGGATTGTGGGCGACTGACACCAGTACGTGATCGAAGAGATGTGTGGCGCGCTCCAGCACGTCGAGGTGACCGTAGGTGACGGGGTCAAAAGTGCCCGGGTAAATGCACAGTCTCATGGCAGGTGATTTGGCTTGGGCCGCACGGCATTCAGGCCGGGCCGCCCGGCGGTAGTTAGGGGCAGGTGGCGGTCGAGGGCAAGCGGGACCGGACGTGAGTTTGAGATTGAGCTCACGGAGCGTTTGGGCAGAAAGGCCGCACGCTGTCGGCTGCAGACCGGAGCCGCCGCATTCCCAATCTCTTTTTTATGCGCCTTCCACGCTTTATTGTTGTTTCTTTCAATTGGCTCGCGATGTCGTTGGGGGTGAGGGCGGCCGACGGGTTTGTCCGGGTCGAGGGCAGGCAGTTCATGCTCAATGGGCGCCCGTGGTATGTTTGTGGCACGAATTTCTGGTATGGAGCCTATCTCGGCCGGCCCACGAATCACGTCGGACACGCGCGCCTGGTGCGCGAACTCGACCGGCTGCGGGCGCTGGGCGTCAACAATCTCCGGGTGCTGGGCGCGGTTGAGGAGTGCGACACGCGCAGCGCCCTCCACCCCGCTTTTCAGACCGGGCCGGGCGTTTACAATGAGGATCCGTTGCAGGGACTCGATCTCCTCGTCGCGGAAGCCGGCCGGCGGGAGATGAAGCTCGTCATCTTCCTCAACAATTACTGGGACTGGTCGGGCGGCATGCCTCAATATCTGGCTTGGGCGAAAGGAGGCGCCGCGCCCACGCTCGATACGACGACGTGGCCGGAGTACAACCGGATACTCAGCACATTCTACACGAATGCGCCAGCGCAGGCGCTCTATCGCCGTTATGTCGCGATGCTGCTCGAGCGGACGAACACCATGACGGGCCGGAAATATCGCGACGAACCGGCGATCATGGCCTGGGAGCTGGCCAACGAGCCGCGCCCGGGCGAACGCGAGGGAGAGAACGATGCGGTCTTTGCAACATTTCTTAAGTGGGTCGAAGAAACTTCGGCGTACATTCACACGCTCGATCCGCATCATCTCGTTACGACAGGCAGCGAGGGCAACATGGGTTGTCTCAACACCGATGAGAATTTCCGGCGGGTTCATGCCGTGCCGGCCATTGATTACGCTGTCTTTCACCTCTGGCCGAACAACTGGGGCTGGTACCGGCGCAACGATTTCGCGGCGACCATCGGACTCACGCTGGAGAGAGCCCGCGACTATGCGATGCGGCATCTGACGGTGGCCGATGCTCTCAACAAGCCGGTCGTGCTGGAGGAATTCGGCCTTGATCGCGATGCCGGCCTGGGAATCGAGTGTGCGACCACGAGCCGCGACAGACTCTATGCGGAGTTGCTTGGTTTGATTGAGGCATCGGCGGCGCGGGGTGGTGCGGCGGCCGGTTCGAGCTTCTGGCTCTGGGGCGGTGAAGGCCGGCCTCCGCACACCGGGGCGGGTTCGCCCGACGGGGTGGGGGCCGGCGAAATGCCGCAGGAGGCTCCGGGCTTGAACACTGTGTTCGATTGCGATCAGAGCACGCTGACAGTCTTGCAAGAGCACTTCGCGAAAATGCGGAAGATCGCCGAGGACAAACGTCTGTAAGTCGCGTCTCCAAAACACAGCCTGCTTCACGAAGCCAGTGTGGCGGGCACATGCAGGCGGAAACAGGTGCCGTCGGCGGATGAGGTCGGAAAAATCACGCGGCCGCCCAGAAACTGGGCAGGCACAAGTGCGAATTTCGAGGTTTTGGACAACGGCAATCTCCGTCCTTGCCTGCAGTGGCATGAGCAGTGCATACCTTACGCCGTGCCGCACCGATTGAATCTGCCCAACGTGCTGACCCTGATCCGCATGCCGCTGACGTTTGCGATCGTCGCGCTCATGTATGGCACCTGGCCCTGGGCTGCGACGCTCGCTTGTGCGCTTTTTGTCGGTGCGGCCATAACCGACTGGCTGGACGGAAAACTCGCCCGGGAGCGCAATATTGTGTCGGATTTTGGCAAGTTCATGGATGCGCTCGCCGACAAAGTGTTGGTGTTGGGCGTGATGGTAGCGCTGCTCGATCTCCATTTTCTGGCGCCGGTGCCGGCGGTGGTGGTGATGTTGATTGTGCTGACGGTGCTGACGCGGGAGTTCATGATTTCGGGGTTGCGCATGATGGCGGCAAGACGCGGCGTGGTGATGGCCGCGGATTTCGGGGGCAAGATCAAAACGATCATCCAGATGACGTCGCTTGGCTGTCTCCTCGGAGAGCCGATGTTCCGGCGCGATTTTGCCCCGCGGCTGGGATCCTGGTTCGAATGGATCGCACAGTCAGTTCATTGGATCGGACTCGCGCTGTTTTTCATATCGATATGGTTCATGGTTTCGTCGATGGTGAACTACTTTCGGAAGTACCGGCACGTGTTGTTTGACGCCCCGAAGTCATGAAGCTCGAACAACCGATCTGGCCCCGATTTCTCCCGTCAAGCCTGGTGCTGGCGCTGGCGACGCTGGGCCCGCTTGGGCGGAGGCGTCGGGCTCCGGGCACCTGGGGAGCGGCCGCTGGGCTCCTTTATTTCACGGTGTTGTTCTGGCCGTTTGGCGCCTGGCCCTGGTCGGGTTTCTGGACGGCGGTTTTCAGCCTCCCCGGCCTTTACCTGGCGGTGGCGATTTGCGGTGAGGCGGAATTTCGACTCGGCCGGCGCGACCCGGGAGAAGTGATCCTGGACGAATTCACGGCCATGCCGCTGTGCTTTCTCGGCTGGCCGGCGGTCGCGCGCGTGTGGCCGCCCTGGGCGGTCTTCATCGCGGGATTTCTGCTCTTCCGGCTCTTTGATATCGCGAAGCCGTTCGGCATTCGAAAACTCGAGAATCTGCCGGGCGGGTGGGGCATCGTGGTCGATGACGTGGCCGCGGCGCTTGCAGCGTGCCTCGTCCTGCACGGCGCGGCTTGGGCGTGGAAGGCGTTGTAGCTCCCGGCGCCCGAATCAGGTCGTTGCAAAGCCAGCCAACCACTCAAGAACCCGGGGGGGGAGCGGACGGCTTGCTGCGACCGAACCATTGCGTCAAATTCACTTCGCCACGGAGCCGGCCGCCGGTGCTGACGGTGTTGCCGTCAGGTCCGAAAACGAAGGTCAGATTGAACCCGGCGAGCCAGCGCTGCCTGGAGTTGAACACAAGCCACTTTGGCAGGTCCCTGATCACGCCCGGGCGGATGGTGAGGAAATCGTGGCTGCCGGAGCCGATCATCCGCGTCGTGCTGCCATCCACCTCAAGGGTGTAGTGCCAGGCCTGGTGATCATAGAGCAATCCGGGGGTCACCGTGAACGAATGGGTGTGCGGCTCGTTGCGGCCGAAATTCCCCGGGGTGGAAGACGCGGTGACGAAATCGGGGTGCACATCGACAAAAACCGAGAGGCCCGGCGTGTCTGTCAGCTTGCGACCAAAGACGATGTAGGGTGAGATATGATCATGGCCGTCGGTCAACTCGATCGGCGGGCGGCTGACCGGAACCGACGAATTGAAACCGACGCTGGTATCCAAGATGGGTTTCAGCCATTCCGTCCATGCGTACTTTGCCCCAAAATGCAGCTCGCTGATGCCGTCGCCGTAGCTGCCCTTGCGCAGGCCGTGGTCGAAATAGGAGTCGATATCGCTGTTGAGCTCGAAGTGATCATTCACGCCCCAACGCAGCTCGAGCGGGACGCGCAGATAGCCTTTGTTGAGCAGATCGCGAAAATGGGGTTGGAAACTGAATTTCAGTTGTCCGGTCCGCTCGGTGTTCGGCAGGTCGATTTCAAACAGATCCCAGATCCGGGAAATGGTATATGGTTCCGGGGTTGAGGGCGCGGGACTGGCCGCGGTGGCGTTTGTCTGCGCTTCGGCCGCGACGGCCAGAAGGCATGGCAGGGCAATCCAAGGGAGGATCCTCCAGAATCGGGTGATCATCGGAAGGCGGTGGCAGATGAGATCAGAACGCGACAAGAGACATCGATTCGTGCCTGCGGTTGCGACAATTTTTTCAAGGGAGAATCTGCAGAAGTTCCATCGACATCCGCACAAGCAGGCCTTGCTGCAGGACATCAATGGCAATAATGACACCCTTGGGATGCGCCGGGTCGTCCACGACGCCCTCGATCCCATAGAGAGGTCCGCCGGTGACCTTGACCCGGGTGCCCTTTTTGAGCAACGGATGCAGAGTCAATTCAAGGCCCGAGGCCACCACCGTCTTGACCTCGTCGAGTTGCCGCAGGAAGGCGGTCTGGTCTTCAACCCAGATCGCCCGAACCAGCAGATCCTGCTGATAGATACGGCTCTTGGTCTCCGGCGAAATCTCGGCGAAAACATAGCTCGGAAAGAGTGGCTTGGTGAAGCGTTTGGTCTGGCCGTGGTAGCGGCGCACGCTGGGCACAAGCGGCAGGTAATGGGTGAATTTTTCCACCCCGAGCAAGGCGGAGAATTTCTTTTCGCACCGCGGCTTGGTGTGACATGCGAACCAGCGCGGTTCGGCAAAATTGGGCAGTGTTTCGGCCATGGCTAGCGTTTCAACAAGAACCGGAGGGCGGCATGATACCCCTCCAATCCCAATCCTGTGATCACCGCAAGGCACGCGGGGGCCGTGAGCGATCGTTGCCGGAACTCTTCTCGCCGGTAGATGTTCGAGATGTGCACCTCCACCGCTGGCAGTCCGGCGCCCAGCAGCGCGTCGCGCAGCGCCACACTGGTATGGGTTAGCGCCGCGCCATTGATGATCAAGCCGGAAAATTTCCGGTCGGCGAGGCTTGAGATGCGGTCGATGATCGCCCCCTCATGATTCGACTGGAAGAACTCGAGTTCCACCGGCTGACCGGCGATTTCGGCGCGCAGGGCCTGTTCCAGATCTGCCAGCGTGGCGCGACCGTAGATTTCGGGCTCGCGCTGTCCCAGACGGTCGAGATTGGGGCCGTTGATGATGGCGATTTTTTTCATGGAGGTTGCAGTTCTTCCTAGCCCGCATATTTCACAGTTTTCGCCACGGCGACGATAATTTTTCTGCGCGCGTCACATCTGCCAGCGGTGGTCGCAGGATATGCGGGCTAAGCCCGGATGTGCCGGCCAGCAGACTCGGCCCGCGGATCGTCTACAGTCTGCACGTAGGCTATAGAGTGGAGTGTGAAACATCCGGGCTAGGAGCTAGCAGAGGAAGCGGAGGAAAGGAAAGAACCGTTTTTTCCCGGACGCTAAAACGGGTTGTCGGTCGCAATAAAACTCCAGGGGAGATGGAATTTCTTGGCCAGTTCTTCGGCGAGAGCTTTTACGCCATGGACTTCGGTGGCATAGTGCCCGCAGGCGTAGAGGTTGAGGCGATGCTCTTGCGCGTAATTGAACCATTCTTCCCGCAGTTCTCCGGTCACCAGGGTATCAACCCCCGCGGGCGCGAGTTCATGCACCGCCTGGTGACCGCTGCCGCTGCAAAACGCGACGGCGCGAGGCGCGGCGGAGCCGAACTCGACGGCAGTGACCCGGGGATACAACGCCGCCAGCTTCCGCCGGAAATCTGCGCGCCGCATCGCATTGGGGGCGATGCAGCCGATCGCCTCGCCTTCATGCTCGAGAAACCACCGGCTGGGCTTGAGACCGAGCTGACGGGACAGCAGCGCGTTGTTGCCGATCTTCCGGTGGGCGTCGAGCGGGAGGTGACTCGAATAGAGGGCGCAATTGCCGTGGAGCAGAACGGATAATTTCTGGTAGACAGGGCCAGTGATTGGCCGGGGCGGCGACCAGAAAAGACCGTGATGAACGACGAGGAAATCGACCCCGGAGGTGACGGCCTGGTGAAACGGAGTCAGTCCGGCGTCAACTGCGGCGCCGATGCGTGTGACCCGGCCGTTGTTCGCGACCTGCAGGCCGTTGCAGGCGCCGGGGAAGTCCGTGAAGGCTGCACGGCGCGTGCGCCGGTCGCAGTACGCGACGATTTCTTCAAGCGTGGGCATCCCCTGTTATAGCCGCCGGCCCGCCCGATTGAAGGCGAAAAAGCGCCTCGCTGGCGAGGTGTGTTTCAGCACTCGACGTCTGGCAGACGCGGGCCAACAATCGGATCATGCCAAAATTGCTGTTCATTGGTGATGTGGTGGGCCGGCCTGGGAGGGAGATCGTGGGCGAGCGCCTGACGCGGCTGCGCAACGACCTCGGACTTGATTTCGTGATTGCCAACGGGGAGAACGCGGCCGCCGGCGCCGGTCTCACGGGCGCCGTGGCCATGACCCTGTTCGACGCAGGAGTCGACGCGGTTACGCTCGGCGACCACGTCTGGGATCAGAAGGGATTCGAGACCGAGATAGGCAAACTCGAGCGGATCTGCCGGCCCGCCAACCTGCCTGCGGCGTGTCCGGGGCGCGATCATCTGATTTTGGAAAAGAAAGGGTTCCGGCTCGCGGTGTTTACCGTGCTCGGCCGCCAGTATCTGAACCTGAAATCCGAGTGCCCATTTCTCGCCAGCGATCGCATGCTGGCCTCGCTTGCGGGCCACGCCGATGGCGTGTTCGTGGAGATCCATGCGGAGGCCACATCGGAGAAACAGGCGCTTGGCTGGTATCTGGACGGACGGGCCGTCGCAGTGATTGGCACACACACGCATGTGCCGACGGCGGATGCGACTGTCTTGCCGAAAGGCACGGCATTTTTGTGCGATGCCGGCATGACGGGACCCTATGCCAGCGTGCTCGGTCGGCTCATCGAGCCGGTCATCGCCCGGTTTCTCGATGGCATGCCCCGGCGCTTCCCGGTCGCCGAAGGAGATGTCCGTCTTTCAGGCGTCGTGATCGAGTATGATGCCGCGGCGAAGCGCGCGGTCCGGTGCGAACTGTTGATGGTCCGGAAAACCGAATCGAGCTAGCTTTTCGTGACGCCTGCTTCCTCGTATGCACCGAGGTGGCGGTAGCGCTCGTAGCGCTGGTTGAGCAACGTTTCCAGCGGCAACGCCTGCAGGTCAGCCAAGTGTTTCCGAAGGGAGTCCCGGACGGAGGCGATGGTCTGCTCGGGATTGTTGTGCGCGCCGCCCAAGGGTTCCGGGATGACTTCTTCGACGATCCCATATTCGCCGAGGTTCTGCGCGTTCAGGCGAAGGGCTTCCGCCGCCCGGCCGGCCGCGGAGGCATCTTTCCAGAGGATCGCGGCGCAGCCTTCAGGGGAAATGACGGAGTAGTAGCCGTTCTCCAGGATCAATACGCGATCGGTCACGCCGATGCCGAGCGCGCCGCCGGAACCGCCTTCACCAATCACCACCGCCACAGTCGGAGTCCTGAGCATGGCCATCTCGCGCAGATTGGTGGCGATGGCTTCTGCGACATGGCGTTCCTCCGCCCCAATTCCGGGATACGCGCCGGGGGTGTCGATGAATGCAATCACCGGCAGACCGAACTTCTCCGCCATTTTCATCAGGCGGAGCGCCTTCCGGTAACCTTCCGGTTGTGGCATGCCGAAATTGCGTAAGATCTTTTCCTTGGTTTCGCGCCCCTTTTGGTGGGCGACGATCACGACTGCCTGGCCGTCGAAGAACGCCGGACCTCCGATCAGCGCCTGATCGTCATGAAAATGGCGGTCGCCGTGAAATTCCTGAAAGCCGGTGAAGATGCCTTGAATATAGTCGAGGGCATAGGGCCGTTGGGGGTGTCGCGCAATCTGCACCCGCTGCCATGGGGTGAGGGAGGAATAAACCTTGTGTCGGGCCGTTTCAAGCGAGCGCTCCAGCTCGGTGATGTCGCTGGAGAGATCGACATGGTTTTCGAGGGACTGCTGGTGGATCTGCTCGAGACGTTTTTCCAATTCACGCAGCGGCTTCTCAAATTCCAGCGTATGTACCGGTTTGCCCATGTCGGAAGGCTAGGGCACCGGTCAAAGCAGTGTCAACCGGACCGACACGGAAAAAAGCCCGCGGGGATTGCCGCGGGCTCATCTACCGAATCTCAACGGGCGGTCGCTTTTGTCTATACCGTGCGCCGCAGATTCTTTCGCGTCGCAGGCTGGAGGGCGGTGCGCTGTCACCGCCGCATAGTCGAAAGGCGCTGACGGCGCAGCGCCCTCCAACTTTGGTTGCCCCTCGACACGCTCGGGGCCTTGAGCCTGTCGAAACGGCGGCCACGCCGCGGTGCATTTAATTCTTGGTCAGATCGGCCTCGATGTTGATGCTGACCGCGACGTCGTCTCCCAACGCGGCACCGAGCATGGCCGGGCCGTTCACCCCGAAATCTGCCTTGTGAATCGTCGTGGCGGCTTCCCAGCCGGAGAGCATCGCGCCCTTCATGCCGGGCCCAAAGCCGAGCAATTTGACCTTTAGCACCACGACCTTGGTAATGTCCTTGATCGTGAGGTCGCCCGTCACGTCAAACGAGTCATCGCCGGTCTTGGCCCACGACTTGCTCTTGAAGGCCATGCTCGCGAACTTCATTGCATCGAAGAAATCGGGGGACTTGAGGTGGTTGTCCCGTTGCGGGTTGGCGGTGCTGACGCTGCCGACATCGATCGTGGCCTCGACCGAGCTTTTCTCGAGGTTGTCGCGATCCACGATGATGGTGCCGTCGAATTTGGCGAAACTGCCCGGCACCTTGCTGACAAAGTGGCGGATGGTGAAGCCCACGGAGGAGTGGACCGGATCGATCGTGTAGGTCTCGACGGCGGCTTTGGTGGTTGCGAGCAGTCCGAGCGTGGAGGCGCTGAAAAGAAAGAAGCGAGTGATGACGTTCATGGTGACAGGATTCTGTAAGCAGGAATCGCACAAACGCAAATGCACCGGACCTTTGGCGCCGGGCGCTCCTCACAGAATCAACATGGCGTCGCCGTAGCTGAAGAACCGGTACTCGCGGGCGATCACTTCCGCGTAGATCTCCCTGAGCCAAGCGATGCCGTCGGTCGTGCCAGGGCTGAGAAATGCGGCGACGAGACAGAGCAGGGTGGAGCGCGGCTGATGGAAATTCGTGATCAGCGCATCGACTCCGCGGAAAATGAAAGGGGGATAAATGAACAGGCCGGCTTCCGCCACGCAGTCCTCTGCCGTGGCGGCGTGGTTCCGGCGGAGGAAATCCTCGATGGTCCGGACCGATGTGGTGCCGACCGCGATGCGGCGTCCGGCCTTTTCCGTCAAGTGGCGCTGCGTGGCGGCGGAGATCTCGTAGGTTTCGCGATGAATTGCATGCTGTTCGACGCTGTCGGTGGCGATCGGACGGAACGTGCCGAGGCCAACATGAAGGGTGAGATCGGCAAACTGCACCCCGTTGGCAGCGAGACGGGCGAGAAGCTCCGGAGTGAAATGCAGTCCCGCTGTTGGGGCGGCGACTGCGACCTGCCGGACGCGATCGGCATAGACTGTTTGGTAGCGCTCGATGTCCTGGCGCCGTTCGTCCGGGGTATGACGGCGGTGGATATAGGGCGGCAGCGGCACTTCTCCAAGCCGGTTGGCGACCGCGACAATGGATTCGCCGGCGGGCGTCGAAAAAGCAACACGGGCAAGACCGTCGCCTTCGCGGGCGCGCACCACCGCTGAGAACGCCCCCTCGCGCGCAAATGTGGCGCCGGGGGGGAGTTTCCTCGCCGGTCGCAGCAAGCACCACCAGTCGTCGGTTTTTCCCGCAGTTGTTCTGTCAACCGCCGCGGGTCGTAGCAAGAAGCACTCGACCCGGCCGCCGGTCCCGCGTTGCGCCAGGAGACGGGCGGGAAGCACGGCAGCGTTGTTGCGGACGAGGAGGTCGCTGGCGCGCAGGAAGTCCGCCAGATCGGTGAAGGCATGATGCTCCACGCGGTGTGCGCTCCGGTCGACCACGAGCAGGCGCGATTGGTCGCGACGCGCCGCCGGGCTTTGGGCAATGAGACGCTCAGGGAGCGCGTAATCGAAAAGGACGGTGGGAAGACTCATGGCATTTCTCTTCCCGCCGCGGGGAAGAAAAATGGAGCCGAGCACTGGATTCGAACCAGCGACCTGCTGTTTACGAAACAGCCGCTCTAACCAACTGAGCTAGCTCGGCGAAGTGAGGGGAGGGATTTCGCGAACTTGGGCAGCGCTAGGCAAGCTTTGTTTTTGGTGTGACATAATGCGAGACCCGACATTCGCGATGAGACACAGGTGTGACACTGTGGCGTGGATGAGCTGGGTTGGTCGGCATTCTGCAGTGGAGCTGAATTATTCTAGTCAATCATTAACAACGAGTTATAGTTTTCACGTCGCTTGGGGCATGAGCATTGCTTGAAACACCGCATGAGCCGCATTCTAGGTATCGATCTAGGCACCACCAACTCCTGCATGGCTGTGATGGAAGGCGGCGAGCCGGTGGTCGTTCCCAACGCTGAAGGCGCACGCACGACTCCGTCTGTCGTTGCATTCACCAAGACCGGCGAACGCCTCGTAGGCCAGGCAGCCAAGCGACAGGCGATCACGAATCCAAAAAACACCGTCTTTTCCGCCAAGCGCCTCATTGGCCGCAAGCAATCCGAGGTTCGCGAGGAGGCGAAGAATTTTCCATTCAAGGTCGTCGAAGGGAAAAACGGCGATGCGTACATTGAAGTCGTGGCGGATGGCAAGACGGAGCAGTTCGCTCCGCAGCAGATTTCCGCGATGGTGCTGGCCAAGATGAAGGCCGATGCCGAGGCTTATCTTGGCGAGAAGATCACGCAGGCCGTCATCACCGTTCCGGCCTACTTCAATGACGCCCAGCGCCAGGCGACCAAGGACGCGGGCAAGATTGCCGGCCTGGAGGTGCTCCGCATCATCAATGAGCCGACCGCCGCGTCGCTGGCCTATGGTCTCGACAAGAAGAAGGATGAGAAGATCTCCGTCTTTGACCTCGGTGGAGGCACCTTCGACGTGTCCATTCTCGAGATTGGAGATGGCGTGTTTGAGGTGAAGGCAACCAATGGTGACACCCATCTCGGTGGCGACAATTGGGATGACGCCATCATCATGTGGCTGGTCGACGACTTTAAGAAGGATAACGGCGTGGATCTCCGAAAGGATCCGATGGCGCTGCAACGGCTGAAGGAGGAGGCGGAGAAGGCCAAGATCGCCCTGTCCTCGGCGCAATCAGTCGACATCAACCTGCCTTTCATCACGGCTGACGCCTCTGGTCCGAAGCATCTGAATGTCACGTTGACGCGGGCCAAGATGGAGCAGATCTGCGATTCGCTGTCCTCGCGATGCATCCAGCCGTTCAAGAATTGTCTGAAGGATGCCGGGCTGACCGCCGCGGAGATTAACGAACTTGTGCTGGTCGGCGGCATGACGCGCATGCCCAAGATCGTCGATATTGCCAAAGGGCTTGGCGGCAAACAACCGCATCAGGGGGTTAATCCCGACGAGGTCGTCGCTGTAGGCGCGGCTATTCAGGGCGGTGTGCTCAAGGGCGAGGTGCGCGACGTGCTCCTGCTCGACGTCACTCCGCTCACGCTGGCGATCGAAACCTATGGCGGGGTGGCGACGCCGATGATCCCACGCAACACAACGATCCCCACGAAGAAATCCCAGGTCTTTTCCACGGCCAGCGACAGCCAGCCCTCAGTCGAGATTGTCGTAACCCAGGGCGAGCGCCCAATGTCGCATGACAACAAGGTGCTCGGGACATTCCGGCTCGACGGCATTCCGCCCGCGCCCCGGGGCGCCCCGCAGATCGAAGTGACTTTCGATATTGATGCGAACGGCATTCTTCATGTGTCTGCGAAGGATCTCGGCACGGGCCGCGAGCAGAAGATCACCATTCAAGGGTCGTCGGGCCTGTCGAAGGACGAGGTCGAGAAGATGACCAAGGAGGCTGAACTCAACGCGGAGGCGGACAAGAACCGGCGCGAGCAGATCGAGGCTCACAACCAGCTCGATTCCGTCATCTATCAGCTCGACAAGACCGTCAAGGACGCCGGCGACAAGATTCCGGCGGATGTGAAGGCGAAAATCGAGGCGGGTGTGGTCAGCGCCAGGAAGGATCTGGAAAGCAACGACGCGTCCCGGATGCGTGCGGCCATTGAGAATCTTACGAAGCTGGGTGGTGAGATCTATTCTCATGCCCAGCAGGCCCAACAGGCTTCTGCGGCAGCAGCCGGCGCTACCTCGGGCGGTGCGGAATCCACCCAGGGCGAAAAGAAAAAGAGCGCGCAGAAATCTGACGTGGTCGACGCCGATTTTGAGGTCGTCGACGAGAACAACAAAAAGTCTTGAACCCAGGTTTGCCGGCCTCCGCTCCTCGCTATGCGGAGGCCCGCGTATTTTTCAAAAATCATCGAATCTCTCAATCCAAACCTAAACTCAATCCATATGGCTAACGTTAAAATCAAGCCCATCGGTGATCGTGTTCTCGTCGAACACCTCGAGGAAAAAGAGCAGGTCCGCGGAGGCATCATTATCCCGGACAGCGCTAAAGAAAAGCCCCAGGAGGCCAAGGTCATCGCC
>Ga0182027_10006535_pt1 | contig 17416 bp, 13 predicted proteins | sample 712E1DmetaG_FD_121300 | JGI IMG/M metagenome (GOLD analysis project Ga0182027, IMG submission 121300) | Permafrost microbial communities from Stordalen Mire, Sweden - 712E1D metaG (Illumina Assembly) | ecosystem: Environmental > Terrestrial > Soil > Wetlands > Permafrost | place: Sweden... | reverse complement strand
TTCCCGGCTGCCCAAACGGATTACCGCCGGCTGCGGCAGGGCTATGTGCATATTCCCCAGCAGGCGTCCTTCTGGCGGGCGGATTTATGGCATAAAGTCGGCCCGCTCGACCCGTCGTTCTATTTCGCCATGGATTACGATCTGTGGGTGCGCCTGGCGGCACTGGCGCCACTACAATATACTCCGCGCCTGTGGGCCAATTTCCGCCTGCACAGCCAGGGCAAAACCATCGCGGCGGATGTGCGCTGCTGGGACGAAATGTTGAAAGTGCACTTCCGGGATGGCGGAACCTGGCTCGGGATTTTACCGGCCAAATACGGCATCCGCAAGATCGTAGCGCCTTTGATCAATGCCCGCCGGCGGGCGCAACTGCGTCCCCGCGAATGAGGGTTGTCCCTTGACGTAACTTAGCCTTTGTGGGAATATTCACCCCTTGAATATTGCCTTCTTATAACAAAACATTATGACCTCTCAAAGCCTGATTGACCCAACTGATACTTGGACCAAGATAATACGACCGAAACGCGGCTTGCTCGATTTACGCCTGCCGGAATTGTGGCGCGCCCGCGAGCTGATCATGCTTTTCGTGTGGCGGGATTTCGTCTCTGTCTACAAACAGACCATTTTGGGGCCATTATGGTATGTCATTCAGCCGGTGTTGACCACCATCGTTTTTACGGTCATTTTTGGAAATATCGCCAAACTTCCCACCGATGGCCTGCCTCCATTTTTGTTCTACATGGCCGGGAACACCATCTGGAGCTATTTTAGCTCTTGTCTGGTAGGTACCTCCAATACATTCACGGCTAATGCGGGGATGTTTGGCAAGGTGTATTTTCCACGCATGAGCATACCTCTTTCAGTGGTCATCTCCAATTTGATTTCGTTTTTGATCCGATTTGGCATGTTTATCCTTTTCTTGGTGTATTTCATGCTTTCAGGGTCTGTTATTCATCCCAACTGGTGGATGCTAATCTTACCGGCTCTAATGCTTATCATGGCGTTGTTGGGACTGGGCATCGGTATTATTGTCTCTTCGCTTACAACGAAATACCGTGATTTGCAGCAGTTGGTGGGTTTTGGTGTACAACTCCTGATGTATGGCACGCCGGTGATCTACCCGCTCTCCACCATTAAAAATGGCATTCTGCACTGGTTGATTTTGGCAAACCCAATGACACCGGTTGTGGAAGTATTCCGCCTGGCTTTTTTGGGTGTAAGCGCTATAGACCCGCTTTCTTTACTTTGCAGTGCGGGTTTTGCAGTCGTGGTATTTTTGATCGGGGCGTTGATTTTCAATAAAGTTCAAAATAACTTTATGGATACGGTTTGACATGTCAAACACGGTAATATCCATTGAAAATGTTTCCAAAAGTTACCAGTTGGGCACCATTGGCACGGGCACCTTCAGGGGCGACCTGAGTCGTTGGTGGGCCCGAAAGCGCGGCAAACCCGACCCGTACCAGATCATAGGCGAGGCAGATCACGGTAACCGCCAGGGTGAAACACTTTGGGCGTTGAAGGATATCAATCTCCAGGTGCAACAGGGCGAGGTTTTGGGAATCATTGGCCGTAACGGCTCGGGCAAAAGCACATTGCTCAAGATCCTTTCGGATGTGGCGGCTCCTACCTGTGGTGAAGTGAAGATCAAAGGCCGCATTGCCAGCTTGCTGGAGGTGGGTACCGGTTTTCACCCGGAACTGACCGGGCGGGAGAATGTGTACATGAATGGCGCGATCCTGGGAATGACCCGGCAGGAAGTCCGCCGCAAGTTTGATGAGATCGTAGATTTTGCCGGGATCGAGCAATTCATCGATACGCCAGTGAAGCGCTATTCCAGCGGTATGTATGTGCGGTTGGGGTTCGCTGTTGCTGCGCATTTGGAACCGGAGATTTTGATCGTGGATGAAGTATTGGCGGTGGGAGACGCGGAATTCCAGAAAAAATGTCTGGGGAAGATGGGCAGTGTGGCAAAAGAGGGACGGACCGTGCTGTTTGTCAGTCATAATATGATTGCGATCCAGACGCTTTGCCAGAGTGGAATCTGGCTGAATGCCGGTCATCTGATGGAGCAAGGCGACGTAAGCCAGATTGTGACGACCTACCTGCGGTCGAGTTTGACAGAAGATGATATTAGCGAGCGCATCTGGCCAGATATCACCAGCGCACCTGGCAATGCGACGGTCCGGCCGCATCGCATCTCCGTGCAACCCGAGGACGGTAAACCCGGTAATTTGATCACCATGCAAACACCGTTGCGCCTGGAGGTAGAATACTGGAATTTGCTGCCGGCAGTTCATCTGCATGCAACCCTGCATATTTATAACAACCAGGGAATCCTGGCCTTCACGACGAGCTCCGGCGCTAACCCGGATCCTGGGCTGCACGTTCAACCACCGGCTGGGCTTTTTCGCAGCGTATGCCACATCCCGGGGAATTTTCTAAACAGCGGATTCCACCGGCTCAATTTATTACTTGTTCGGGGGAAAAAGCCGGAAAACTTTAAACTGGTGGATGCCATCGGATTTGAAGTCATCGATAACGCTGAGCGGAAGTATGCCTGGTATGGCAAGGAGCCGGGGGTGCTCAATCCTCTTTTGCCTTGGGAAACAGAATATCTTGGCAATCGAGACAAGGTCGAATCCCAATCGTTTGATGGCAACTAACCGGCAATTGCATCTGCGGGGGTTTCTGATTCAGATAGTTACTGTAAAACGCGTATTGGAGATAACATTCGATGATCCCTGTAACCAAAACATTTCTTCCGCCTATTGAAAATTATGAGGTAATGCTCCAACGGATATGGGAAAGCGGATGGCTGACGAATGATGGACAACTTGAACATGAGCTTGCCATTAATTTAGGGCAATATCTGGGGATTTCGCAGCTCGAACTGGTTGCAAATGGAACACTGGCGTTGCAGCTGGCAATAAAAGCCTTGGATTTGAAAGGGGAAATAATAACCACTCCTTTTTCATATGTCGCCACGGCAACCGCGATTGTTTGGGAAGGTTGTACGCCGGTTTTTGTCGATATTGATGAAAAAACGTTTTGTATCGACCCTGAACTTATCGAAGCAGCAATTACTGAAAAAACAAGCGCTATCCTGGTTACCCATGTCTATGGATATCCTTGTGACGTCAAGAAAATTGCTGAGATTGCCAGCAAACATAACCTTAAGGTGGTATATGACGCCGCACATTGTTTCGGGGTCAAACTGAATGGACAATCACTTCTGATTCATGGAGATATATCTACACTCAGTTTTCACGCCACCAAGCTCTTTCATACTGCGGAGGGGGGCGCTGTGATCTGTCGGGATGAGAATGTTTCGAAACGCATTTCTATTATGAAGAAATTTGGACATCTTGGCGAAGACTTCTACCAGGAAACCGGGATTAATGCCAAAATGTCTGAACTGCATGCCGCCATGGGATTGTGTATTCTACCTTCGATCGACCAACTCATCGAAAAGCGACGGAAAATTACAGCTTGGTATGACGAATTGATAAGACACAGTGATATAAAACATCCCGGAGTTCCACAAGGGGTCGAATATAATTACAATTATTATCCCGTCCTCTTTCCGACTTATGAGGATATGCTACGGGCTCGAAAAGATTTAATGGATCAGGATATCTTTCCAAGACGTTATTTCCACCCATCTCTTAATACTTTACCTTACCTCCAGCAAGCTGGTTATAAAGCATGCCCGGTATCTGAAAGCATGGCAATGCGGGTTTTGTGTTTGCCCCTTTATTACGAATTGGGGCAAGAGGAAATTAATAGGATTTCCGGAATTGTTTTAGGATCAATGGAATGAAAGCGGCAATTATGCAGCCATACCTGTTTCCATATATTGGGTATTGGCAGTTGATTCAGGCAGTGGATGTATTTGTAATCTATGATAACGTCAACTATATCGTGAGAGGCTGGATAAATAGAAATAATATCCTTGAACAGGGCCGCCGGAAATTATTTACGTTGGAAACCCGCGGAGCAAGCCAGAATAAATTAATTAACCAGGTTTTAGTAGGCGGGAATACTGAAAAACTTCTAAAAACCCTGCAACAAAACTACAAAAAAGCACCCTATTTTGATCAAGTAATCTTTATTCTTTCAGACTTATTATCGGGTAACGAAGAAAATCTGGCTAGGTTAATTTCCACCACCATTCGCAGAATCTGTTCCTACTTAATGGTCGATACTAAAATAATTGTGTCGAGTGAAGCATTCAACAACGTAGAGCTTAAAGGCGCGGACAGGATAATAGATATTTGTACGACCCTCGGAGCCGATCAGTATGTTAATGCGATTGGCGGTAAAAGCTTATATCGTAAAGATGATTTTGTTGAAAAAGGGATAAAGCTCTTTTTCATCGAATCGAACCCAATCAAGTATGCCCAGTTTGGCGATGCTCCATTTATTCCAAATCTTTCCATCATTGACGTATTGATGTTTAACCCGCCCGAGACAATACAAAAGTTTCTAAGAAGTTATCGATTAACATAAAAAGCATGGTTTTCCCGAGTATTCCTCGTAAAAACCATGCTTTTTCACGTTCTTCCAACCCTTACCAGGATTGAATCTGATTATTTTTGTTTTATCGCCACGAGTCCAGGGTATTGGGTTTTGAATAGGTAAAGTCGCTCTTTCCTGTCAATTCACCGAAATAATAGGGATGTAATTTTGTATTTTCGCGGCCTATGCAGCGGAAGTAAGGGGATTCAAATGCGAGAACCAAATCGTCAAGGTGATATCGGGGCAAATAATCTGTTGAGACGATCAAGCTGCCGATTTCCCCTGGTATCATTTCATGCAGTTGCTTTATACCTTGGATCGTTTGTACTTCGTAAAAATTGAAGTCATAAAATGGAGCCCAGGCTTTTTTATCGTCCATCTGTGCTCCATAATAGCCTTCAGATCCGCCATAAGAGTCGCGGATATCGACCGATTTCCCATATAATGTTTTAATTGGTGGGGCAAAGCGGGTATTTGAGCCAGGTTGGCCAGTTCCAACCATGAATTTGACATTCCATAAATCTTTCGGATAAACTTTGTATTTTCGATAGATATAATTCGCAAAACCCAAATAAATACTATACGATGTGAGAATATGGGTTATATTTTGATCACGTGTCTTTTCGTAGATCAGCTGATAGCGTGCTTCCCAAACATTGGCAGTTGATTCTCCCTGGATGGAATTGATCTCCTCCTGGGTGGGCGTCATTTGGGGCAGCCCGGCGTATTTGTTTACCAAGTCCATACCTACAGCCATAGAATAACCATATGGCATTTCCTTTCCACCCATATTTAATGTTCCCAAAAGCGCAGTAGAACTCAAGTTCAATCGATAACCACCCAGCCAGTCCACATCATTTTTAAAGCTCGCATACTTGTAGAACAGCCTTTTTATCCCGATTGCGCACTGATCGCGATAGGCGGATGTAAGAGGAAAGAATTTGCTTTTCCCGGTTGTTCCTTTTGTACAACCCCAGTAAAGAGGTTCTTCGTGTAAAAGTACATGTATGTGGCCTTCCTTCACCTGATCGATCATAGGTTTGACTTCGGTATAGTTCTTAACCGGAAAGGCTTTTTTAAATTCTTTATATGAATCGACATTCTCAGCGTGGTGGTCTCTTCCGTATTCTGTTTGACTATAACCTTTCAGTAATCGTTTGAGAACGATTTCCTGTGCCTTGGCAGGATCAGTAAGCGCTTGGATCCATGGATCAACAACGGCTTTCAACATTTCAATAGAAGGTTTACTGGTATTATCCATTATGAATTTTCCTCATTAAGAAGTATTTTCACATAATTCTAACATGGAATAAAAAACGTGAGCGATAGACCTGTTCCACAATCGGTAAACTTAGTTCACGTCATATATCAGGGAAAATGCGGCACCGTTATTGGTGAAATATTGTTATCCCATCCTAATAATCGCCCAGCGCTATTTTCAGAATGATACCCGTTACATTTTTTACGGCAATTCAATGACTAGTTTATAATGCAACGGTTAATCCTCAATATGAAAGGGCAATATTAATGACCCCCGTTGTTTCTGTTATCTCGATCACATACAACCAGGCTGCTTACATACGTACATGTATAGAAAGCATACTGATGCAGAAAACCACCTTCCCGTTCGAACTGATTATTGGGGAAGACTGCAGCACAGACGGCACGCACGAAATTGTGCTGGATTATGCCCAAAAATATCCAGAAATCATTCGGGTTATCACATCAGAGTCTAATGTGGGGGCAAAAGCAAATGCGATCCGGGTGCACCAGGCCTGCCAGGGCGAGTATATTGCCTATTGTGATGGGGATGATTTTTGGATTGACCCGCTCAAGCTACAGAAGCAATACGATGCCAGCATTAAATATGATGCAGGTTTGGTCGCACACGGAACAATCTTCCTAATCTATCAGGAAGGCAAGCTCATCAGGTCAGAAGTCGGGTTAGCACAAGAGGAATCCGGATATCTTGATACTGAAGCCATTATATTAAAGGATAAAAATTATGAGATCTCATCCATTTTTATTCGATCCAATATCATAAGAAATTTGCCGGATTGGAGTAATAAAGCGCCAACAGGAGATGTTCCTCTAAAGTTGATCTCAGCCGCCTATGGAAAGGTGTTTTTCATAAATGAAATCATGTCGGTTTACCGGCATGGTGTTTTAGGTTCGTGGACTTCTTTGCAAGAAAAAAATATGAAAGTCGATGAGAATCGGCGAATCGGATTTGAGAAAGCTTATATTGAACTGTACAAGAATTTTGATAAATTTACGGAATTCAGATATTCAAAAGCCGTACAACAAAGAATCCACAGACGCTTAGAAAATTATTACAATAATTACGGAAACTTAAATTGTCTGGATATTAGTGAAGGCAAAAAGAGAACAATCCAGACAATTGCTTATCTGGCCCGGCTTGCGCCTGCCGGGTTGAGGAATACGATTGACCAATCACAGGTGGATAAGTATTTGCCTTTTATCTGATCAATTCAGGCTTTCGATCGTTCTTTGATTAAAAGGAGTCGGCCTCATCGCAACTACTGTTAATTATGATAATAAATAGGCGATATCTGGGTGAGATGCATATGACTGTAGATGCTCTGACAAACCACTATTACGTTTCTCAAAAATGATCTGATCTCGTAAATCCTGCCAAAGGGTATGCCTGATAGCGACATATACGGATATCAGGGGGAGATCAAGGATTTTTGCGATCGACAATCGATGCCTTCCATCCCAAAATAAGAACCTGCCATCCCGACCGATATCCACTGCAATTTCAGAGGTACACGCCTTCTCTATCCCTGTTTCTCCAAATTGAAGGCCAGCTCAACTTTAATTTGCTCAAGAATATACTGATAACCGGCGATATCGGACCAGCATGCCCCATATCTAAAATGTTCTTCAAGCATAATAAACACGAAACGATTTTCAAATCGTTTTTCCGAAAGGTCCCAATCCCCGTCGAGAATTTGGCAATGGAAAGAATCGTATTTTGGAACTATGGGCGGGCAACTTGAGATGAACTATGATTTATTCAAGTGCACTTTCAATTTTCAATTCCTTTTTCTAATGGATTAAAAGCCAAGTATTAAAAAAAGATCAATATAATTAAATTATCCCACTGGCTGGTTTTAGCACCTGTTTTTTGTTTTGGGCTAACAGATATTGCCGCCAACGTTTTTGACCTTGGTTTAATGGATTATACTTAACTTTCGATTGTAAAAAAGGCGATTTCGAAGGGCGATTGGCTTATTCAATATAAGCAACCAATTTCGTTCGAAATGCAGTCGGCGATTCCCCTTGGTTTATGTTAATCCTACCAGTTCTGCACATTGTGAAAGAGCTTGAAGTAAGTTGATTTTTGGTGGTTGCTCCCATCTTGGGCAACCTAACTCCTGGGAGATAAACTATGCAAATACCCCACAAGCGTTATAAATGGCTTTTAATCCCGATGGAAAATTATGTGCGTGAGTTTTATGGAAAGTTATTATTTGCGGCTGTTGCGGCTGAGCGTGGGTGGGGGACAGTTATGGCATATAAAGGTGATATTAGATTTAACCCGCCCGACATCAATGGCGTTGTGATTGAAATGAATATGACCAGTAATGAGCGGGTCAGTAAGTATATGAGTCATGGCTGGCGGGTCAGTGCGTGGGATGAAGAAGGGATAGTATATGATAACCGCGATGTATATGCTCATCGTAGACTAAACGATGAAGCATTAAAAAAATTCGATTTTGTATTCATGTGGGGAGATAATCAATACAAGGATGTCCTTTATTACAATAACGCAATCCAGGAAAAGCTTGTTTTGACTGGCAACCCGCGTTTTGATCTGCTCAGGCCGGATTTGCGGGATTTCTATTCTGAAGATGCTACCGCCCTCCAAAGAAAATATGGGAAGTATATTCTTATAAACACCACGTTTGGAGATGTCAACCACTATTTTGGAAAGGGCTACACTGGTAAAGTCCTGACCGGAAAAATTACGACAAAAGAGCAGGAATTGGATCAAATTGCCAGGGAAAAACATAAAGAACAGTTACTGCATGCTTTTATCGATATGCTGCCTGCACTCAGTACGCATTTCCCGGAACATAAAATCATCATTCGCCCGCATCCATCAGAGAATTTTGAAACCTGGATATCCGCCGCCAAAGATCTTCCGAATGTGATGATGATCCATGAAGGGGACCCTGTTCCATGGATTTTAGGCGCAGAGGTGGTCGTTCATGATAGTTGTACGACCGGGGTTCAGGCATATTTATTGGGCAGGCCGGTAGTAACCTATAGGCCTGTACGATCCGATAAATATGATATGTATCTTCCCAATGCATTGAGCGATGAAGCAAAGGATATTGATCAGCTTGTCGCATTGATCAGGCAATTAATTATGGATCGTGGTTCGATTGATCAGAAGGCAGAAAAAGAAAAGCGCTTGGTCGCTCAAGAATATATTACTGGTCTGGAAGGTCCATGGGCGGCAGACCGCATTATGGATCAGATGGAGAAGCTTGATATACATGCTCAGATTTTTGATAATAACTATTTCAATAAAATAAACAAGAATTGTGATCCACCCGTGGATTTGATAACCAACCTGAAGGGAAAATTAAAACATTTTCTGATGAGAGAGAATACCGATATAACATTTAGAGATTGGTTAATGCAACTTCTTAAGGGGAAACGGCCTGTTTCCTCGCAAACCAGGCAGAAGGATTGGGAGACTTATAGGCGCCAAAGGTTTCCAATCTTGTCCTATAATGAGATCCAGACTGATTTCAAGAGATTGCAGAAGATTAGTGGACGATTTTCTAATGTCCGGGTTGGCCTGACGAAAAATAATTTTGTGTACATTTATCCTATTAAAAATAAAGATTAACAGACCATGGAAAACAAGAGAATATGCAATCCGTAGGGAAAAAATACAAGTGGCTTATCCTGCCGATTGAAACCAAGGTGCGTGAATTGGATGGAAAAGTCCTGCTGGCTGCAGCGGCTGCAGAGCGCGGCTGGGGAGTGATTCTGGGTCACAAGGACACATCCGTTCAAGATAGCGCCGGGATTAAAGGAATCGCTCTGGAAAAAGATGGACATATCGGAAACCATCGCATAAGCCGGTTTATTGAAGCCGGTAAATCTGTCTGTGCCCTGGATGAGGAAGGCCTTGTTTATCATAACAGCCAGGATTATTTCCGGCGCAGGTTAAATCAAGATAATTATCAGAAAATGGATAAGATCTTTATGTGGGGAGGCATTCAGCGCAGGGATTTCCTGGAGCATATCCAGGTTCCTGAAAGTAAATTGATATTAACCGGAAATCCTCGTTTTGACCTGTTGAGGCCTGAGCTCCGACAATATTTTGCACCTGAAGCTGCCAGGCTTAAGAACAAGTATGGGCCTTTTATCCTGGTGAATACCAATTTTGGAGAGTCCAGTCATTATATGGGGACGGAGTGGCTGATAAACAGGCATCGCGAATCCGGATTCATCGCCAATGCGCAGGATGAAGCAGAAGAAAGGGCTTTTATCAAATATCAATCCAGAATTGCCGATTCGTTCAGGAAGATGATTCCCAAAGTCAACGCCCGATACTCAAAATTCAAGATAATCATCCGTCCCCATCCATCTGAAGATCATTATAAGTGGATTTCATGGGCCAAGAACTTGGAGAATGTGTTCGTGATCCATGAAGGGGATGTAAACCCATGGCTGCTGGCAGCCGACCTGAGCATTCATAATAGCTGCATGACCGGCATTCAGGGCTTTTTACTGGATAAACCGGTTATCACATATATGCCCATCCAATCAGAGCAATTTGATTTTACCCTTCCCAATGCAGTTAGTATTAAAACAGCCAGCCCGGATGAGATTTTATCTGCCATCGACCATATTACTGCTCATCCGGATGCGGGCGACCTGGCAAATAGAGCTGCCCAAATGCAGATAGCTGGACAATATATGACCGCCATTACCGGACCTTTTGCAGCGGATCGAATTATTGATGCACTTGAAAGTTTATACCTGGAGCCGGATTTATATCCCGAGAAAGCCGCTGAACCTGTTGATACAACCGACACACAAGAAGCGAAAATTCAGCCCAACACCTTAAGAAGTTTCCTGCGCAAACTGCGGAATCGAAACGCGGAGGCAAAACTTTCCAAGGCTGAAAAAATCCAACTGGCGTACGCCCGGCAAAAATTCCCTGGTATAAGCTTGGAGGATGTCGAGACACGCATTTCCCAACTGCGGGAGATTACCAATCGTTTCGGAAACATCCAGGTAAATCAACTTGGCAGCAATTCCTATTGCATCCTGCCCAATTGAATGATATAGAAAAATGACTGATAAGGTTTGGAGTGATCGTGCAAGCATAATCATCCGCTCGGCTGGTGAGCGGACCGGGCAGCTATGCAAACAATTGATCTTGGAACAAGGTGTTCCTCCGGAAAACCTGGTGGTTTTAAAAGAAGCCCCTTTTTCAGCTGCGCTGAAAAGATCATTTGAGACAGGCATTGAACGCGGCCTGAAATGGACACTCTGTAATGATGCAGATGTACTGCTGCGGCCCGGCGCAGTGGAAACCATGCTTAATCTGGCAGAGCAGCAGGATGAACGGGTATGTGAGATACAGGGCTTCATCCTGGATAAATTCATTGGCGGCCCTAGAAATGGAGGGGTCCATTTGTATCGTACCTCTTTGCTGCCGAAGGCGCTTGAGAAAATACCCCCAGAGGAATCAAATGTCAGGCCAGAGTTCCAGACGCTTCAAGGGTTGGCAGCCATTGGATATCCTTATAAAACGATCCCTTTTCTGGTGGGTATCCACGATTTTGAACAATACTATCTCGATATTTTTCGTAAATGCTTTATACATGCCCATAAACACCTGGATCTGGCCGAAGTATTTTTATCCTTCTGGCGGGAAAAAGCAGGCAGCGATATGGATTATGTCGTTGCTTTGCACGGATTCGCAAGTGGGGTGGAGCATTATGGGCAAGTATCCATTGATTCTAGACAAGAAATTTATCGAACCCTTTTATCATCATATTTGATTCCAGAAAAAAGCGAGCTCGCTTCAGGAAGTTACTCCCTGGCTGCTATTGAGGAGATCATTAATAATTGGGTGGAACCGGACCTCTATCGAGAGCTGTATCCAACCAAATTTGGCTTGGTATCCGATGAAAAGAGAAAATTATCCAAAAGACAAAAATTCTCTCAGCAGGCAGCTGATCTTGGAATCTTGAAATTAATTCCATATTCGCTCGGTTGGTTCTTTCAGAAGATTGGCAAATGGATGCAAGATCTGGTTAATTCTTCAAGGGACACCAAAAACATTGGATAAAATCCTGCCAATTTTGCACGGATGATGAATGAATAATGATTTGATTAGTTACAGAATAAGCATAATTGTCCCGATCTATAATGTTGATACATATCTAAAGCAATGTTTGGATAGCATTGTCAATCAGTCATATACCAACCTTGAGATAATCTTGGTAGATGATGGCTCCACTGATACCTCCAACCGAATCTGTGATGAATATGCCAGGCAGGATGCCCGGATCAAGGTTCTTCATAAGGAAAATGGAGGTTTATCCGGCGCGAAGAACGCGGGTCTTGACGCAGCAACCGGGGATTTAATTATATTTGTAGATGGAGACGATTTTATTTCACCAGACATGTTAAAGATCATGATAACTAATCTCATGGAAACAGGCAGCGATATCGTGATCTGTGATTATTTTATGGTCGAATCAGACCAATGTATTCCTACAAGCCATAATTTTGGCAATAAGAAAATATTTGGAACAGAAGAAGCCATGGCATTGGTTCTATCGGAGAAGATCAATAGTTTTTCATGGGATAAACTCTGCAAATCACATCTCTATAAGAAAGTGAGATTTCCGGTCGGGTTGACTTTTGAAGATATCCATGAAACGTATAAATTGTTCATTGACTGTAAAAAAGTTTCATATGTAGAAGAATGTTTATATTATTATCGAATTAACAGCCAGGGGATATCAATGTCCAGTAACCCAAGAAATCTATACAATATATTTCTTGGATTTAAGAAAAGGCTGGAATTTGCGAAAACAACTTATCCTGATAGTCTTGATATTTGTACAAAATTTGCTGTAGATACAGCCATGAATATTTATAATAGAAATTTATTTAAACTCCCCATCGAAATAAGTCAATCTGAGCTGGAAGAATTAGTCCGATACATAAAGGAGAATAAAAAGCTGGCAATGTTATCAAGGAATATATCTAAAAAACAAAAAATCAGAATATCACTTTTGTGCATGAACAGGAAAATCTATGATACATTGAATATGATTTCGAGAAAAAGCCGAATAATATTTAATAAAGAAATTTAAACAAATGCACATTGGATTCCTGTCCCCTGAATATGTTTTACCGGGCCAATACGATGGAGGCTTGGCCAATTATATCCACAAGGTTGCTCATGCCCTCTGTTCTCGAGGTCACCGGGTAACTGTGTTTGTCCTGTCAAATAAAGATCGCTGCTGGACTGACGGGCAAGTGAAAATTGTTGAAGTTAAAAGTGTGCAGACTCTCCCCATCAAGTTCCCTGAAAAAGCGGCCACGGCAATCGACAACTGGCTGCACGCTTATTACCAGATACGTTCCTCGCGTCGCATGGCGCATTTTGTCTGGAAAGAGCACCGCGTTGATCCGTTTAATATTTTACAGACCTCAAGTTATGAAGTACCGGGCTTTGCATTGCGGAAAAATGGACGTATCCCGCTCGTATGCCGGATTTCCAGTTATACGCCTGTTCTACGTTCTGCCTATGGCCGGCAGCGCACCCTGGCAGAATACATCAGCGATTGGCTGGAAATTCGTCAGGTCATCGATGCAGATGCGGCCTTTTCTCCCAGCCTGTTTAGCTCATCACTTTATGAGCGCCTGGAAGGTATTAAGCCCGATTTGATCCGAACACCCATTGACTTTGTCAAATTAGAACCTGACGTTTCGCTCTACGAAGAGGAACTATCCGGGATCCGTTATCTTTTGTTTTTTGGCACCATGAGTAAGATGAAAGGTGTTGATCTCATTGCAGGTGCCATCCCCGGAATATTAATATCCCATCCTGATATTCATTTTGTGTTCGTTGGCAGGGATGATGGGATGCCGAAGGGCAAGAAAATGACTGATCTCATTCTTTCAAAGAACAGAGATCAGGAAAACCATATTCATTTCGTCCCTGCCATTCCCAAAGCACAGCTCTATCCAATCATTGCACATGCAGTGGCAGTTTTGATGCCTTCGCGGGTGGATAATTATCCCAACGCCTGCCTTGAAGCTCAGATGCTTGGAATACCTGTAATTGGAAGCCGCGATTCCAGCTTGGATGAAATGATCGAGGATGGAAAAACTGGATTTCTAATAGAAAATGGAAATTCCAGTAATCTTTGTGAATCCGTAACGAAATTATTGAACTTGGATGAAATTGAATATCACAAAATGAAACAAGCGAATCTCGATCGGTTTTCATCATTAACCCAGGAAGACCTACTGAAACAACTTATAGACTACTACTCGGCAGTTATTCTGAGGTTTAATGAGAAACATTAAAAAGGAGGTGCTCTCTATTGTAATTTGTACCCATAATCGTAGCAATTGGCTGGCAACCGTCCTCGAGACATTAGTGAGCCAGACCGCGCCGCAGGAAGAATATGAGATTTTAGTGGTTGACAACCACTCGGAGGATGACACTAAAAGAATTGTAGATGGTTTTGCCCCGAAACTTCCAAACATGCGTTATGTTTATGAGCCCGAAATTGGGCTATCGCTGGCACGTAACCGCGGCTGGAAGGAGGCTCATGGAGAGTACATCGGGTATCTGGATGATGACTCAAAAACGCCACCGGAATGGGTCAGTGCAGCCATGGATGTGGCTATCCAGGTGGCACCAGAAGCCTTTGGGGGACCTATCTTTGCATTTTATAACAGTCCAAAACCCGCCTGGTTTAAAGATGAATATGAATCACATGTGCAGGGGAATGAGCCACGCCGGTTGAATGAAGATGAATATCTGGATGGCGGCAATATGTTTATAAGACGCGACATCCTGGTTGAACTTAAAGGCTTCAATCCTGCGCTTGGTATGGCAGGTAAGAAAATCGGATTGGGCGAAGAAACCAGCTTTATCGATTTACTTCGGGAAAAATATCCGGACGCCAAGATATTCTATGAACCACGCTTGTTTATTTTTCATTTGGCCCGCCCTGAAAAAATGGATTTATGGCAGCTGCCCAAACGTTTTTTCATTAACGGTCAGTATGTTTATCGTACCCATACGAAAGCTCATAGTGTTGGCATTTTCCGCGTTTTCATTAACATCCTGCTTGCTGTTTTGCGTCTTTTGAAATCCTGTACATGGGATTTAATCCGCAGGGATAAGAATAAATATCCTTACTTCCAGAATTTCTTATACGAGAACAGTTTTATTTATTTCCTTTACCTCGGTAGAAATTTTGAAACCCTTCTGGATGGAAAAATGCTCTGGAAGAAAAATCAATAAAATTGGCAAGCATTTTTATTTGTGCAACGAAAAAATTTTTATAATTTAGTCTATCTCACTCGATTTGGTTCGTACAAGGAGCTTTGGATGTCGGGGATCGTACCGGTGGTCTTGATTTTTTTCAAAAGATTTTCCGCGCTTAAGGTAATTGATGGAATTCGAACTTATGCCCCTGAGCATTTATTTTTAATTGCAGACGGAGGCAGAACAGAAGCAGAGCGCGAACAATGTCTTAAAGTAAGGAAGGCTGTGGAAGACGCCATCGACTGGCCGTGTGAGGTCCACAAACTCTATTCCGAAACCAACCTCGGCTGTCGCATCGGTATCCCTGGGGGACTCGATGCGGTCTTCAAACAAAAGGAAAGCGCAATAATCCTGGAAGATGATTGCGTACCAGCTGCTTCATTCTTCCCCTATTGTGAAGAAATGTTGGACCGTTATGCAACCGACACAAGAATTTGGACTATTTGCGGGTCAAATTTCTTTTCTTCCAGTTCTTATTTTGGCGACCACAGCTATTTATTTTCCGCTTATCCTGAGACCTGGGGTTGGGCCACATGGAGAAGGGCCTGGTCCAGGTATGATAAGGATATATCTTTCTGGCCTCAGGCTAAATCGGAAGGATTGTTAGCAGGTATATTCCCAATATCAGAGGAACGCGAATATTGGGAATCCATTTTTCAAATGGTATTCGACCATGCCACTTTCAGTGACCCATGGGATTACCAATGGCTCTTCCTTTCCTGGTGCAATAATGCTCTATCCATTGTGCCTCGGGTAAACCAGATCTCAAACATAGGTTTTAATTCAGAAGCGACCCATACTTTTGACCAAACGTCAGTCCTCGCAAATGCTCCTTTGGTAGAACTCCATTTTCCCCTAAACCATCCTGCCTTTATTGTTCGCAATGCCGGATTTGATTTGGACTATGGCAGGCTGGTTTTTTATGGCCCCCCTAAGACCTTTCTCCAAAAGGTCAAAAAGAAAATTATTCAGGCAATTCCACTAAAGAGACTTGCTTTGCTGCGAAGGTGGTATAAAAGGTTGCGCTGAATTTCTCCCATTTGTTTTGGTTCGTTGCATCGTACCACTCTTACGAACCTGTCCTTAGGACTGAACCGGGGGTTTCCGATTTTAGCTCAAAATAAGTGTAAAATCTAAGATGGGTGTGCTGTTACACATCTTGAACTTCTATCATTCTTACTTGGAGCAATACCTATGAGCCAGATGCCTGCTATTCCGCAAACTAACCCAAAAGCCAGTTACTTCACACACAAAGCCATGATTGATTCTGCCATCCAGCGAGTTCTGGACAGCGGCTGGTACATCCTTGGGAAAGAGGTTGAGGCTTTTGAGAGGGCATTCGCGTCGTATATTGGGGTCGCCCATGCCATCGGTGTGGCGAATGGTACGGATGCCTTGGAACTGGCACTACGGGCCTGCGGCGTAGGGCCAGGCGATTTGGTATTCACCGTCTCTTTCACGGCTGTGGCCACGGTTGCCGCCATCGAACTGGTTGGTGCAACGCCTGTATTGGTAGACATCGATCCGGTTACCTATACCATGGACCCAAACTGTCTGGAAGCGGCATTGGCTCATCCGCCCGCGGGCAAACCCAAGGCTGTCATTCCAGTGCATTTGTATGGCCAGCCGGCTGATTTGCCTGCGATCCTCGAATTGGCCCACCGTTTCGACCTGTATGTGATCGAAGATTGTTCCCAAAGCCATGGGGCCAAATTGGCGGGACGCATGACCGGCACCTGGGGTGACATCGCCACATTTAGTTTCTACCCCACCAAAAACCTGGGTGCACTGGGTGATGGCGGTATGGTTGCCACGGCCAATGCCGGGTTGGCTGAGCGGACCCATTCCCTGCGGCAATATGGATGGAAGCAGCGCTACATAAGTGAGATTCCGGGCTGCAACTCACGCTTGGATGAGCTCCAGGCTGCGATCCTGCTTGCGAAACTCGAGCATCTCGATGACGAAAACGCCCGTCGTATTGCGCTGGCTGCGCACTATACAACCGCCCTGACAGACACCAATCTTACCTTACCAACCTGTCGCGCAGGCGCCAGGCACGTATACCATCAATATGTCGTGCGTTCTTCCCAGCGCGATGCACTTCAGGCACACCTGCTTTCAAAAGGTATCGGCACGCTCGTCCATTACCCTTCCGCGGTTCATCAGCAGCCAGCTTATAAAGGGCGCGTCGCCATTGCTGGATCCTTGTCGCACAGCGAGCGCGCCGCTGCGGAGGTGTTGAGCCTGCCCATGTACCCTGAACTGTCAGATGAGCAAGTGGCATCGGTGGCCGAGCAAATTCGTATGTGGGAG
>Ga0182027_10006534_pt1 | contig 17420 bp, 20 predicted proteins | sample 712E1DmetaG_FD_121300 | JGI IMG/M metagenome (GOLD analysis project Ga0182027, IMG submission 121300) | Permafrost microbial communities from Stordalen Mire, Sweden - 712E1D metaG (Illumina Assembly) | ecosystem: Environmental > Terrestrial > Soil > Wetlands > Permafrost | place: Sweden... | reverse complement strand
TGCTTCGCTGGCGCACTCGTGCCAGGAGATGGCCAAGCAGCCGATCCGGGAGTTTTTCGCGACGAATTTTAGGCATCTGCTTGCCCGCCGTAGAATCCACGCACAATCTCTGCCTGCAAACGGTCGGCTTCGCCGGAATCTTTCGCCTCGACCATTTGCCGTGCCAGTTCGCCCAACTCTTCAGGGGTGAGGCGGCGGAGTTCCCCGGCTTGTCGGACAAAATCAATGACCCGGTTCTGTTCCGCGCGGGGCAGGCGTTTAATCTCTTCAATGATTTCCACTGATGTCATGGTGCCAGTGTAGGCGACGGGACGTTCTAATGCAAGCTGGGGAGGAGGGGAGGAGGGAAATGGGGCGCAGGACAAATTTCTTCACGGCAGGGCTGTTCCCGATTCGGGATCGGGACTGCCAAGAATTGTAGCGTTACTTGCCGCTACAATGTAGCGGGTCGGTAAGTTGTAAGTCGTTGGTAATCAACGGGTGCAGCGGTGTAGCGGGTGTGCCGCCGGTTTCCCCCCGGCGCATTGAAGCGTTGAAGGCCGGGATGGTCAGCCGCCTTGCGTCCCCGGTGAAGATTTTTGTCCTGCGCCCCCTCGGAGATTTCGAGTGAAGGTAGGGCGAGACTCCGTCGAGACTTCGGCGAGCTCAGTCGAGCCGCCGTGACTCGATTTTATGGGAGACAAAGTCACGGCTCGACTGAGTCTCTACCGTCAAGGCCAATCCGCAATCCGCAATCCGCAATCCGCAATCGAGTCAGGGCTCGACTGAGTCTCGCCCTACCGGGAAGGGGAATTCTCACTCCCAGGCGCAAAGGTGGTTGACGTAATCGGCGGAGCCGTCGCGCAGCCAGCCGTCCAGTTGCGCCTGATCCTTCAATTGCTGGCCGCGCAGGCGGGGCACGACGGCGAACTTCGTCTTGACTTCCGGCAGCGCGGTCATGTTGACCCACAATTTCTCGAACTGGCTCACGGGGAACACGTCTTCCTGTCCGTGGCCCCACCGCTTCTTGACATCCTTGATGGTGATGTAGGTCGGCATCCGCGCGGCCACGGCGCGCACTGCGCCGGCGACGTCAAATCCGTCTGCGCTCCGTACGACGCCATTGTCCTGTCCGTCAGCCAGCGCAACGCCGGCAACATGGTTGCCGCGGGAACGGAACTCTGCCAGCTCGCCAGGGCGGATTCCCGTCCCATCGTCCGCCTGTTCCTGCCCGAAACCGGGGTGCCGCGCCTGCGGGTTGGACAGCCCGTGCAACTGCGCCTGGTCGCTTTTCCATGCCAACGATACGGCAGCTTGCAGGCTCAACTGGACTGGGTCAGCCCGGCGGCCGCCAACGGGCCGGGCGGCCCCGGTTTCGAGGCGCGCGCCACCATTCCGCCCTCCGGCGCGCAAAACAGAATCCAGCCCGGCATCGGGATGCGCGGCGAGGCCCGGATTCTTGTCGGGCGCCGGACGCTGCTGGAAAAGGCCCTCGAGCCTTTCCAAATGAGGCGCGAGAACATGAGAATGGGATCCAAATAGGCCGGCGTTTTCCCGAGGCAAATTATTTTGTTCATTTTTACTTGAACAAAATGGATTGTCTGCTATAGTGCCCAGAATGGAAGCTGTTGTCGCAGAAAGACCATGGGAGGCGATCAAGGCAAACGCGGGCGCGTCGGAACTGAAACCTGTCGAGGTTGAGGTCATTCAATTCTTTGTCCAATTCGCCGCCGCGGTCGGGCAGCCCCGGTCCGTCGCCGAAATCTACGGCCTGCTTTTCGTTTCCGCGAAACCGCTCCCCATGGACACCGTCATCGAACGGCTGAAATTGAGCAAAGGTTCCGCCAGCCAGGGCTTGAAATATCTTCAAGACCTGGGCGCGGTTCACACGGTGTACGTCGCGTCGGATCGCCGGACGCATTTCGAAGCGGTGGCCGAGTTGCGAAAACTGGCCGGGCGTTTTTTGCGCCGGCAAATCCTGACTCATTTTGAAGACAGCGCAACGCGCATGGACCGCATCGCGGCACAGACGCGGACGCTTTCAGGGGAACAGCGCAAGCATATCCTGGAACGCATCAAATTGCTGCGCCGCTGGGAACGGACGGGGCGGCGGATATTGCCTTTTGTGGTGAAGATGCTGGATGGCGATTAGAGCCTCCCTCCCGGCCAACGGGCATTGTGGCTGGACGAACAACAATAACACGGGCGCCAAGGAGTTTCCGCGAAAAGTCCGCGGGAAGTCCAAGTGCGGCGCCTTGACTGAACATGGGAACAGCCCACAAATTGATCCTGGAACCCGGACGCGCCACGAAGAACTATTGGCGCGACTTGTTTCATTACCGCGAGCTGTTCCTGATCCTCGCCTGGCGGGATGTGATCGTGCGTTACAAGCAGACCGTTGCGGGCCTGGCGTGGGCGATCCTTCAACCCCTGATGAGCATCGTCATCATGACCGTGATTTTCGGGACCCTGGCCGGGCTGCCGTCAATAGACGCCAGGACCCCTTATGCCATTATGGTATGCGCCGCGATGCTGCCGTGGCAATTTTTTGCCAACGCGCTTTCCTTGTCCAGCCAAAGCGTTGTCAATAATGCGAATCTCATTTCCAAGATCTATTTCCCGCGCATGATTGTTCCGGCCAGCTCCACCGTCGTTTCGCTTGTGGACTTTCTGGTCGCGTGTTCCATTCTGGCCGGATTGATGTTGTGGTATCATTTCTGGCCCACATGGCGGTTGATCGCGCTGCCCGCCCTAGTCGTGCTGGCCATCGCGGCGGCGCTGGGACCGGGCTTGATTGTCACCGCGCTGACCGTCCGGTATCGGGACTTCCGCATGATCATTCCATTTGTTGTTCAATTCGGGATGTACGTCTGTCCGGTCGCCTATAGCAGCGGCATAATGCACGACAAGTTCGTCAGCAAGCTGGGGCAGGTGGTTGGGGACAGGTGCTTTCTTCTTTACTCGATGAATCCGATGGTGGGGGTCATTGACGGGTTCCGGTGGGCCATCCTTGGCGGTTCGAGCGCCTTCTATTGGCCGGCGTTTGTCATGTCCCTGGTCCTGACGGCGGCGCTGCTGTTTTTCGGCATTTTTTACTTTCGCAAAACCGAGCGCGCTTTTGCGGACATTATCTGATCCATGTCCGACCCTGTCATCCGCGTGGACAACCTGGCCAAGCAGTACGTGCTGGGGAACCACGCAAGCTCCGACGGCCTGCGGCATGTCATACAGAATTTTGCCACCGCTCCGCTGCGCTGGTTCAAAAACCCGCCCTCCGGCCCGGACCCTGGCGCGCCTGAAGGGCCGGAGCCGGGCATCGGGAGCCGGGATCCGCGCGGCGCTTTTTGGGCGCTGAAGGATGTTTCGTTTGAGGTCAGCCAGGGCGAGGTGTTGGGCATCATTGGACGCAACGGCGCCGGGAAAAGCACCCTGTTGAAAATCCTGAGCCGCATTACCGAACCGACGGAGGGACGGGTGGAAATCACAGGCCGCGTGGCGAGCCTGCTGGAGGTGGGCACGGGGTTTCATCCCGAGCTGACCGGACAGGAGAATGTGTATCTGAATGGCGCGATTCTGGGCATGAGCCGGGTGGAGATCAAAAAGAAGTTTGATGAGATTGTGGCGTTTGCCGAAGTGGAGAAGTTTCTGGACACGCCGGTGAAACGTTACAGCAGCGGCATGTATGTGCGGCTTGCCTTCGCCGTGGCCGCGCATTTGGAACCGGACATTCTGATCGTGGACGAGGTATTGGCCGTGGGGGACGCGCAGTTTCAGAAGAAGTGCATGGAAAAAATGGATCAGGTGGCAAAATTGGGCCGGACTATCCTGCTTGTGACGCATCAGTTGGGCGTTGCGGCCAAAATGTGCAACCGGTGTCTTTTGTTTAACAAAGGCAGATTGCGCATGAATGACGCTCCGGCGGCCGTCATCAATGAGTATTATACCAGTTCCGAGGCCCATCCGGATGAGCCGGACAGCCGGCGCCAGCAGAGCATCTTGAAGTCGGCGGTAACGACTGATCCAACAGGCCGCCCCAAGAATACCTTCCGGCATGACGAACTTATTAACGTCCATTTTTCCCTCCGGTCGTCAAAGCTTCAGTCCGGCATGTTCCTGGGAATTTCGGTCAAGGATTATCTGGAAAGGCGCGTATTCAGCGACCAAGTACGCCTGGAGCCGCAATCCGCAGCCGGCGACACACAGGAATTCGTGTTCACCATTCCCAGGCTGTTTCTGGCGCCGGGCAGCTATGGATTTCTGCTCGTTATCCATACGCCCCGGGCGCGTGTCCATGAAATTCACGAAATGGCGTCGCGGTTCAAGGTCGTGGATGGCGGAAGCAGCCTGGCGGAATTTGAAGGAACTGATTATGGATGTGTGCAAAGCCCCGGCCTATGGAAGGTTGCATGATGAAGATCGGACAACTGTTCGCAACGCTGCGCCACCGGCCCTCCAACGGCAACAAGGCCAATGAGTGGAAGAACATCGAGTACTTCGATCCTACATGGGAAGACAGAGTCGCTTTGCTGGCCGGGATGATCAAAGGCAAGGGCAGACTGGTGGATTACGGGTGCGGCCGGCAGCATTTGCGCAAACACCTTCCCCCGGAAACCCAGTATGTTCCCGTGGATTATACCAGCCGAAGTCCCGATACCATCGTCGCGGATTTCAACAAGCTTCCTTACCCGGACATTGACGGCCAAATTGCTTTCGTCAGCGGATTTTTGGAGTATATGCAGGACGCGCCGGCCTTCATCCGGCACATCAAGAAATTGTCGTATCAGGAAGTTGTCATGTCTTACTGCTGCATCGAGTCTGTCAGCTCGTTGGAAGAAAGGGCGAAGTTGGGTTGGAAAAACCATCTCGGCCTGCGATGCCTTTTGGGTGAATTCCTGGACGCCTTCAACCTGCATGAGATTGGCTTCGTCACAAAGAACACAATCCTGAGATTTGAAAGAAAGCGCTGATGGCCGTTCTACTGTTCAACCCGACTCTCAAGGATAACAATGGGACTTTGAATTCGAATCTGGGAGACATCATCATAACACAAGCGGTGATGGCCGAAATGAACCGCTTGTTTCCCGGCGAGGAGGTCGTTTCCATTTCATCCCACACACAGCCTGGCGATGCCGAAATATCAAAAATCAAACGCGCGCGCCACCGCATTGTCGGCGGAACCAATGTTCTGGGTTCCGATATGCGCAATTGCAGACAGTGGAGCATTCCCGGAAAAGTGATGGCGCTGCATCCGGCCGTTCTCTGCGGAGTGGGCTGGCAACATTACCAGCCGCCGGTGAAGCTCTTTACAAGGGTTCTGCTCTTCTCTGCTCTCTCGCGAACTTATGTTCATTCAGTGCGCGACCGCTATACAAAAAAAAAGCTCGCCTCCTGCGGCGTTTGGAACGTCGTCAATACCTCCTGTCCCACTCTGTGGGGATTCGCCGGACAGAAGAAAGTGGTGAACGATCAAAAGCCGGCGAAGAGTGTCCTGCTAATGCTGACGGACTATCGGACAAACGAGGAAGCCGACTCGCTGCTTGTGTCCTGTCTGGGTGGCCACTACCAGACAATTTACTTTTGGCCCCAGGGTGAAATGGATTTGAGCTATTTGCAGGGCCTGATTGGAGACAAATGCCTTAAGCTTGTCGTTTTGGAGCGCACTCTCGATGCCTTGGATGCCTGCCTTTCCACCGTCCCTGATTTGGACTATGTTGGAACCCGGCTTCATGGAGGCATCAGATGTCTGATCGCCGGCAAAAGGTCCTTGATCTTGCAGGTGGATAACAGGGCCACCGAGATAGCCGGTGAAACCGGCCTGCCCGCCCTTCCCCGCACCGATCTGCCGAACATCAAAAAGTGGGTCGAAGTCGGATGGAAAAGCGAGATCTTTGTTGACGAGAAACCGATCAATAGATGGCGCGCCCAATTCGCAACAGCGAAATAACTTCATGCGCATCCTTTCATCCTGGTAGTCCGAAGCGCCTACATTTAGCCTTTAGCCTTTAGCCTTTATCCTTTTCGTGCACATCGCCCTGGTCAGCTTCGAATATCCGCCGGACAACGCCTGCGGCGGAATTGGAACTTACACAAAGGAGGCGGCGGATTTGCTCGCCCGGCGCGGCCACTCTGTGGAGGTCTTTGCCGCCAGCAACCGCCGCAGCGGCCATTTCGAGCATGGGAACATAGGCGTGAACCTGGTTGGAGAGATGGATCGCACGAGGTTCGCGAATGCTGTCGCGCCGGTCTTCTCAACGCGCCATGCCATCTGCAATTTTGATGTTGTGGAAAGCCCCGAGTACTTTGCCGATGGGCGCGAGATACTCAGATTGCATCCAACGACACCGCATGTAGTAAAACTGCACACACCGAACCAGCTAATCCGCAGCAGCAGTTCGCGCCGCACTTTCACCGGCTGGGTGCGGCATAATGTGGGCCAGATCCGTGTCATGGCGGGAGCGCTGCGCAGAGGAAGGCGTCCGCAACGCTACCACCCCTATCATAGATTAAAGCCCGCCGACTTGGAGCAGGATTCCATTGAGTGTAACTATGTGAAGCAATGCAGCCTTGTAGCCTCGCCTTCCACGGCCATGGCCGAGTGGGCGATCCGGGAATGGGGTATTGACCGGGCGAAGACCAGGGTGGTTCCAAACCCTTATATTCCGTCCAGGGAACTGTTGAGCATTCCCGCGACAACCAATCGAAAAGCAGTGGGCTTTTTTGGAAGGCTTGAATATAGGAAAGGGATTTGCGATCTGGTCGAGGCCATCCCGGTCATTCTGAGGGCCGAACCCGATGCCTCGTTTCGATTTGTTGGAAGCCCGCTGTACCATCCGGTTACTCATGAGTCCTTTGAGGTGTTTGTCTTGAGGAAACTCCACAAGGTCAGGCGCAGTATCACCATGGTCGGCCCGGTTCATTTGCAGGGGATGCCCGCTGAATACAGCAAGGTTGACGTTTGCGTTTTCCCAAGCGTTTGGGAGAATTTCCCTTATGTCTGCCTTGAGGCAATGTCGGCGGCCAAGGCAATTGTGGCAAGCAATTCGGGTGGAATGTCCGAGATGCTGGATGCGGACTGCGGATTGTTGATCCCGCCAAATGATCCGCGGGCAATCGCCGATTCGGTAATCCGCCTGCTGCGTTCGGACAGCGTGCGGATGAAGATGGGGGCCAGGTCCAGACAGACGGTTCTCGATCGTTACTCCGTTGACAGCGTGGGACCGCAAATCGAAAACAGCTACGCTCAAGCTATCTCCATGACCCGCGCGAGGACGGACGAGTGTGTTCGGTAGATGAAGAACAAAATAAGCAATTGAAAAGGAGGAACCCATGGCCAAACTGAAAACAAGAGACGGAGTCATAGAACACAAGGTCGTTTTACGAAAAGAATGGCTGGCCGCCCGAAAGCGGCTGCTCGTCAAAGAAAAGAAATTCTCGCGCCTGCGCGACCAACTGAACAGGCAGCGCCGGGATTTGCCGTGGGTAAAAGTGGAAAAGGAGTATGTTTTCGACGGCCCGAATGGCAAGGAAACTTTGTCCGATCTATTCGGCGGCAGGAGCCAGCTTATCATCTATCATTTCATGTTTGGGCCAGGCTGGGGAGCCGGATGCCCGCATTGCTCGTTTTGGGCGGACCATTACGACAGCGTCAACCTGCATATTGGCCAGCGCGATACCACGCTGGCAGTCATTTCGCGCGCGCCTCTGAAGGAAATTGAACCATTCAAAAAGCGAATGGGATGGCAGTTCAAATGGCTGTCCTCGAACGGGACGGATTTTAATTTCGACTTTAACGTATCATTCAAGCCGGAACAAATCCGCGCGAAAACGGCGATCTATAATTACGCTCCCCTGGATATGGATATAGACGAACGCGAAGGCGCCAGCGCGTTTTATAAGCACAGAAAGGGAGAAATCTATCACACTTATTCGACTTACGCGCGCGGCATTGACCTGTTGAACACGACTTACAATTTTGTTGACCTGACCGCCAAGGGCCGCGATGAAAACCCGCAGCGCAACCAGGACTGGGTGCGTTATCACGACAAATATAAAAGTTAGCCGGACCATTCTCATAGTTTTGCAAGAAACCGCGTTCATGCCTGAGTTATCGGTCATCATCTGCGCCCACAACCCGCAACCGGCTTATTTGCGCCGGGTTTTGGACGCGCTCAAAGCCCAGTCCCTGCCAAAGCAACAATGGGAACTTCTCCTCATTGACAACGCCTCCAATGCCCCGCTGGCTCCAGCCTGCGACATCTCCTGGCACCCGCTCGCCCGCCACATTCGCGAGGATGAACTTGGCCTCACTCCTGCCCGATTGCGCGGAATCAAGGAATCAACCGGCGGTCTTTTGGTTTTTGTGGATGATGACAACGTGCTGCAGTCGGATTTTCTTGCTAACACCCTCCAAATCGCGGCGGATTTCCCATTCCTCGGCGCTTGGGGCGGAAATGTCGAAGGGGACTTTGAAGGAGAAATTCCGGGTTGGCTCAAACCGCACCTGCACGCTTTGGCGGTCCGCGAGGTGGATCGTGATTACTGGTCCAACTATTATGCCGACAATCGCAGCATGCCGTTCGGCGCGGGTTTTTGCATTCGGAAACTTGTCGCGACCGCTTATGCCCAGGCCCTTGTCAGCCGCCCCGCCTCAAAAAACCTGGGGCGCAAAGGAGCCTCCCTCGTGTCCGGCGAAGATATAGACATGGCGCTCACAGCCTATGACTCCGGTTTCGGAACCGGTCTGTTCCGCAAGTTGCGCACCACGCACATTATCCCGAAGAGCCGTATGACTTTGGATTATTTGTGCCGCCTTTTGGAAGGCATCGAATACTCGACTCACCTGCTCAGGAAGCAGAGGAATTCCAGTTACTTTCCACCGCACGAGCCGAAACTGACACGGTGGGTGAAGGCATACCAGGTTTGGCGATTGCCCGATCCAATCCGGTCCATAGCAAAAGCCCAAAACCGAGGCCTGGCCAAAGCCATAGCCGAATTCTCCGCCGGCTCATGATGGCCTTGATCATTCGCAACTTCGGGGAGCGCGACCGTCCCGGTCGCATCCGCCGGCGTCCCGCCGGCGGAACCACAAACTGCAATAGCGGACTATGACAAAGATCGTTACGCACCCCAAAGTTGATGTATTTTTGCATAAATCAACAAAATGGCGGAATGAATTCTCAAAATTGCGAACGATCATCCTCGACCTTCCGCTGACTGAAGAACTGAAATGGGGCAAGCCTTGTTACACGTTTCAGAATGCAAACATAGTCTTAATACATGGCTTCAAGGAATACTGTGCTCTCCTCTTCTTCAAAGGCGCCTTGTTGCATGATCCCAATGGCATTCTCATCCAGCAAACGGAGAATGTGCAGGCGGCGCGCCAGATTCGGTTCACCAATGTCCGGCAAATAGTCGGGATGGAGCCGGTCTTGAAGGCCTATATCCATGAAGCGATTGAAGTGGAAAAGGCCGGTCTGAAGGTGGCCCTTAAGAAAAGCTCGGAATTCACAATTCCCGGCGAATTGCAAAAGAAACTGGATGCAATCCCTGCCTTGAAAAGCGCCTTTGACGCATTGACGCCGGGACGCCAAAGAGGATACATCCTTTATTTTTCCGCTCCCAAGCAATCCAAAACCCGGGAGTCGAGGATCGGAAAATGTATTCCGCAAATTCTCAATGGAAAGGGATTGAATGATTAGTAATGCCGCCCAACGTCCGATCCTTCGCTGGACTCATATCATCTTCGGCATTCCGATACTCGGATACAGTTTTGCCTTTAGCCTTATGCCTTTAGAATTTTGAGTATGCTCCACATCAGTGTTGCCATTTGCACGCATAACCCGAGGCTTGACTACATGTCCCGTGCTTTGGATGGGCTGAAATCCCAGACCCTTCCCGTCTCCCAGTGGGAATTTCTGCTCATTGACAACGCTTCCGAAGTTCCCGTTTCGCGCAGCGTTGACCTCGCATGGCACCCCAATGCCCGCGTTGTGGTCGAATCAAAGCTGGGCATTACCAGCGCCCGCATTCGGGCGATGCGCGAATTCGCGGGCGATCTGCTTGTTTTTTTGGACGACGACAACGTGATGGCGCCCGACTACCTGCAACGCTGCTCCGAACTGTTCGCCGAGCGCCCGGACCTGGGCGCGGCCAGCGGCTGCATTATGCCGGAGTACGAGGCCCCGCCGCCAGTGTGGTTCGGCCCTTACGAAAGCTGGATCGCCGTCCGCAGAATCACCAAAAGCGCGTGGTCCAACTTCAATGATCCGCGTTCCGAGCCGGTCACAGCCGGCATGTGCCTGCGCAGGACTGTGGCTGAGGCCCATGTAAGTGAGTCGGTCAGCAACCCCACCCAGTACATCCTCGGCAGCCGCGGCTCCAGCCTGTTGCGGGGGGAAGATGTTGCATTGTCAAAAATTGCCCTCAAACGCGGTTACACCGTCGGCCAGTTCACCCAGCTTCACCTGCTGCATCTTATCCCAAAGCGCCGGGTCGAGCCTGAGTACCTTTTTGATCTATACTGCCATCTCTGCGCTTCCGGCCACCTGATCAGTTGGGTGGATGACGCGGGGCGCCAGCCAATCCGCCTCGGTTGGCGCGCCCTGTTGCGGGCTGCATATCGCTTCGTCAAAGGCAATAACATACAACGCCGTCTGGTCATCGAGGAGCTTCGCGGATTCCGCCTCGCGCGGGCGATAGTCAAGGACTGGTCCGGGGAGCAGCGGCTTGTCACCCTTCCCCAAAAAGCGTGATCCATAACGTTTTTTGCACGCTCGCCATCGGTGCGCAGCACGCCGAGTTTGCCCAGTACCTTGCGGCGGATTTGAAAACCTACAACGCGCCTTTGGTTGTCGTTACGGATGCGCCGGATGCTTTCCGTTCGTTCTCAAATGTCCATGCCGTTGACCACCGGCCCGCGCGGTTTTCGTACCACGACAAGCGGCTCTCTCTGCGCGAGGCATTGAAACTTGGAGAGACTGCCGTCTTTATTGATGCGGACACAACCATCTGGTTTGGCGCCGACCGGCGGGTTGTGCGCAAAGCGCTGGCCTATTCATTTCCGACCGGCCTTCACGCGGGACGATTGACGCCGGAGGATGTTTATTCATTCCCGGAGATTGAGAGCGTCGCGAGGAAATGGGGATTGAAATTTAATCGCAATGTGATTTGTTATTGGGAAGGTTTGTTCGCCCTCACGAAGCATGAGAAGCTGGATGAATTTTTCGGCATCTGGGATCGCTTTGCGGAAGAAGCGCGGCAGCGCGGATACAACGGCGCCGGGGAGGGGGCGTGCTTCGGGATCGCGGCGGAAGCCTGCGGCCTTCCGAGGCATTATACAACCCACATGATGCAGAGCATGCTGCCTTATGTTCTATGGCATACACGGCTTCGTTTCAACAGGCGCAAGTTGCATCATTTGAAATTTGGAATCAAAGAGATGTTCATGGGGAATATCAACATCCACCAACACTGCTGGGTGTAGCGATGTCTCCTAAAACGACATGCCTCAACTGATGCCATTCGTCAGCCCCTGACCACACCCAACTATGAAGCGCGTGTATATTCAAAATGACTGGCCGGAATCATGGAAGTATTCCTATCCTTACGACCTTGAGGAGGTGTATGGCGAGTTTGCCAACCGGGGATACGCCTACGCCTACGACAACCGGAGAAGGCAAACCATCCGCCTTCTTTCGGAAGTTCTCACTACAGGCGCGCGCATTCTGGATATCGCCGCGGCCCAGGGGAACTTTTCCATAGCCCTGGCGGAGATGGGTTACGAGGTGACATGGAACGATCTTCGCGCGGACCTGGCGGATTATGTGCGGCTCAAGCACGAACGGGGGGAGATCCACTTCGCCCCGGGAAACGCATTCGATCTCAAATTCCCATCCCCGTTCGACGCGGTTTTGATTACCGAGATTATTGAGCATGTCGCGCATCCTGACGAGTTCCTTTTGAACACCGCCCGGCTTGTGAAGCCGGGGGGATATATAGTGATGACCACGCCCAACGGCGGGTATTTCCAGAATCCGCTTCCAAAATTCTCGGAATGCCCGGACCCCGCCGTGTACGAATCGGCTCAATTCAAGCCGAATTCCGACGGCCATATTTTTCTTTTGCATTCCGACGAGATCCAGTCCCTGGCTTCTCATGCGGGGCTGGAAGTCGAAAAACTCGCGTTGTTTAACAATCCCTTGTCGCACGGTTACTTGAAGATGGAATTGCTTCTTCGTGTGCTGCCGAGGAGCCTGGTCAGCGGAATAGAGACCGTGACGCAGCACCTTCCCGGCCCGGTTAGCCGGCGGCTTCTGCTCCAAATGGGGGTAAGGTTTCGCAAACCAACCAAGGCCGGATTGAATTCATGAATGTCATCAGCATGATGTCGAGGTTTCCCATAAGGGTGTATAACGCGATGTTCACACCAATGGGAAGAAAGAACTTGCGCAATCGCATCAAGGTCTGCCGGGCCGGCCTTAGTGCCGGATACCGGACAAATGGAACTCTAATCTACCCCTTAAACAACAAGAAACGCTTCGTTTTTCACCGGGACAACCGTCTTTCGGAGTTGATTTTTCTTGAAGGGGCTTATGAACCCCTGGAAACACTCATTATTTCCAAGGCGGTGCGTGAGGGCGATATAGTGTTGGATATCGGCGCTAACGTGGGTTATTACACAGCGCTTCTTGATGGTCTTGTAAAGCCAGGCGGACAAGTTCACTCCTTCGAGCCGGGCCGGGGCACCTTTACCAAGCTTGAGGAGACCAAGAGGCTTCTGAAGCTGGACCGGACATGTCTCCATGCAAAGGCGATCAGCGATCGTGTTGGGCATATTGATTTTTGGGTGTCCACAGCGGGTTCCGATGCGCAGCAGAGCACTGTTAAAGCAGCCGCATTGGGGCAACAAACGCGTCTCAACAGGGTGGAAGCCACAACGCTTGACGCGTTCGTGGCGGGGCTGGATTCCAACGGGGCGGGGCGCATTGCCTTCGTGAAGTGCGACATTGAAGGCGCCGAGCTTTCCATGATCCATGGCGCCACGCGCCTGATAAATTCCCAGGATCCGCCAATATGGTTAATTGAACATAACCGGTTCGCGCTGATGGAACACGGCAACAGTTCACTAGCCTTGGTGTCCCCGTTTGCAGACTTTGACACCTATTTTGTGCCATTGAGCTGGCCGCCTTCCAGGATGGCTTCTCCACAGGCCAATAAGTGGAGCGGCGTTCCGGATGAACTGCCGGATGAATGCAACTTGATAATTTTTCCGAAGCGGGGAGCGCAGGCAAATCGCGCGGCTGCGCTGCGGCAAGCCGGACTTATCCCGTGAGGCAATCAGTGAAGCTTCTCCATTTATGGGAGCAGATCGAGTGGTTCGGCGGCCATACGGGGTACGGACTGTTGAGCCGGCACATGCCCGCGACACAACAGGTGTGTTGTGTGAAAATCCGCAGGGGGCAGGCGGCCCGTTATCTGGGCAGCGCTTATGCAAGGCTCCAGGGGCGGTCCGGCCGCGGTGTCGCCAGCTTGAGTGAGCTGGAATTTCGTTTGCAGCGCAGGTTGCGGCGGCCTGACATCAGCCACATGCTAAACGTTGACAACAATATGGACCTTTTGCATGCCTGGTCCAAGGCGGACAAGGATGTGATTGGCACAATTCATCTGCCTGCCTCGGTCTGGAAACCGGAGCAGTGCGAATTGCTGTCGCACCTCAACTCGGCGATCGCGCTTTATCAACGGGATATTCCATTCTTTGAGCGATATGTCGGAAAAGGGCGCGTTCGCTTTGTCCATCACGGGGCGGATACCGAGTTTTTCCGGCCTGATGTAACGAAGCGCAACGGTTCTCCGAGAATTCTCTATAGCGGGGTTTATTTGCGAAATGAGCCGATGCTCGTTCGTGTGGTAAAACGACTGGCGGAAAAACTGTCGCAACTGCGCTTTGACTTGCTGGTGCCGGAGCATCATCGGAGCAGTCCGGCGCTGATGCCATTGCTAGAACATCCGGCCGTGAGCTGGCATGCCGGACTCAATGACGGGCAGCTTCGTGAACTCTATCAAACGAGCCGCCTTTTGCTCCTGCCCATGAACGGGAGCGGAGCAAACACCGCAGTGGTGGAGGCATTGAGCAGCGGCCTGCCGGTGGTAACGACGGATGTGGGCGGAATTCGTGATTATGCCGGCGGCGAGGTCCTGCCGGTCGTGGCGAACAATGACGACGATGCGATGATTGCCCTGGTCGAACAGTATCTTTCCAAACCAACGTGGCGGGATGAAATCGGGCAATGCTGCCGCCAATTCGCGGAGCAAACGCTGGCGTGGCCATTGGTGGCGCAAAAACATCTGGAAGCTTATCAGGAATTGACCGCATGAATTCAGCCGTCTGCACTTTATTTGAAGGCGACTACCATTACGGAGTCGGCGCGCTGGCGAATTCACTGTATGCGAAAGGTTATCGCGGCACGATCTACGCGGGTTATCGCGGCGAATTGCCGCCCTGGGCTGCCCGCGCGAAAACATCCGGCGGATTCGCTGAATATATCCCGGTGGAGGGATTGGCGCTTCGATTTATACCATTGGCCACAACAATTCATCTCACTAATTTTAAGCCGGATTTCGCGCTGTCACTGTGGCGGGAGCATTGTCCGCAGGCGGAGTCCCTTTTTTACTTCGACCCGGACATTACTGTGATGTGTCCGTGGTCCTTTTTTGAGGAATGGGTGAAGGGCGGGGTAGCAGTGTGCGCGGACGTTAATCCAACCATGCCGCCAAACCATCCTATTCGTCACGCGTGGAAACAATTCTACTTGCCGCGTGGAATCACATTCCGCCGCGAGCATGAAACTTACTTCAATGGAGGATTCTTTGGGCTGCAACTGGAGCAGGTGGAATTTCTCCATTGCTGGCAGAAGCTGCAGGAAATGATGGCGCCGGAAATTGGCGGCCTGGAACATGTGAATGTGCGCGACCGCAGTTACCTGTTTCACAAGACTGACCAGGACGCGCTCAATGTTGCCGCGATGGCCAGTGAATCAGCGGTCAGCCCGATGGGCCAGGACGGCATGGATTTCCAATATGGCGGAGGCGGTTACGTGATGAGCCATGCCCTGGGCTGGCAGAAACCGTGGGACAAGCAGTTCCTGCGAAGCCTGCTTTGGCGCGGCTGTTCGCCGTCGCGCGCCGACCGGATGTTTTTCCGATGTGTGGACTCGCCGATTCAGCTTTACCCTTCCGCCACATTGTCATACAAGCGCCTGCTTCTTTTGACGGCGAGTTTTCTTGGACGATTCATGAGTACGGCGTGAAAGCGGCCTGCCTGTAATGCCGTCAATTATTACTGAGAAATGACTGCTATTCTGAATACCGCTCTTGTTGAGCCTGGAACCATGCCTGCCATGAATTCCATCGATGCTTCACGCGCCGTGCGATCACAACCCGTGGTTTTCCGCTCCCGCGCTCCGTTGCGTCTGGGTCTTGCGGGCGGCGCCTCCGATGTCTCTCCATTCTGCGACCGTTATGGCGGCTACGTTCTAAACGCCACTATTGACGCCTACACTTATTGCCATCTGGTTCCCACGAATGGGAATTGCATTCGTTTCACGGCGGTGGACCGCGAGGAATGCTTCGAAGCGGCAGCGGGCGCTCCGTTGTCCCAGGAAGGATTGCTTCCGCTTCACCGGGCGGTTCACAATCGAATCGTCCGCGACTTCAACCGGGGGGAACCATTGTCCTTGAACCTCACGACCACCTCGGATGCTCCTGTTGGCTCCGGGTTGGGATCCTCCTCCACACTTGTCGTAGCCATCATCCAGGCCTATGCGGAATGGCTCAAGCTTCCCCTCGGTGAATACGACGTCGCCCAACTCGCGTTTAGCATTGAGCGGGAGGATGCGGGGATGTCCGGCGGTCGGCAGGATCAGTATGCGGCGACTTTCGGAGGCTTTAACTTCATGGAGTTCTATTCGGGAAACCGGGTCATAGTGAATCCATTGCGCATCAGGGATAACATTCTTCATGAACTGGAAAGTTCCATCGTGTTGTATTACTCCGGCGTCTCCCGCGCCTCGGCGGACGTGATCAAGGACCAAGTCCGCCGCGTCACCGAACTGAATCCCGAAGCGATTGCCGCCACCCAGGAACTCAAACAGGATGCCTTGTCCATGAAAGAGGCTCTCTTGAAGGGAAACATACGCGAAATGGCGCGCGTGCTCGGCCGCTCGTGGGAGGCCAAGAAAAAGATTGCCAACAGCATCACCAATAATGCCATTGACCAGGCGTATAAGGCGGCAATGGATGCCGGGGCCAATTCGGGCCGCATCTCAGGGGCCGGCGGCGGCGGCTTTATCATTTTCATGACAGACCCGCTGCAGAAATATGAAGTCATTCGCGCGCTGAAGTCATGCGGCGGCTCAATCTTCCCTTTCCATTTTAGCGATCACGGCGCGCATGCATGGGGAGCGTAAGGTAGCGGGCTTGTGCTTTCAGCGGCGAAATGAACATGGCAGTCAAGCAGGCGGTAATTTTGGCCGGCGGCCGGGGCGCCCGCCTTGGGCGGATTACGGAAAAGGTTCCGAAACCCATGCTCCCGGTTGGCGGCCGGCCGTTCCTGGACTATCAACTGTGGTTCCTTCGCAATTCCGGCGTCAGCGAAGTTCTCCTGTGTGTTGGTTACCTGTCGGAGTTGCTGGAGGCCAGATATGGAGTTGCGCCTCCCTTCGGTTTGCGCGTCGCTTTCAGCCATGAGCCGGCGCCGGCGGGAACGGGCGGGGCGTTGGTGTTCGCGCGCCCGCATCTTGACGAGACGTTTTTTGTGCTCAATGGCGACACTATCCTGGACTTGGAGCTGGGCTCGCTGGCAGGCATCGTGGCCGCGGATCCGGCGGCGCTTGGCGCGCTCGCGTTGCGTCATGTGCCGGATGCCGGGCGCTATGGCAGGGTGTCGCTGGAGGCAAGCCGGATTACCGGCTTCGCGGAGAAATCCGATGGCGGATCGGGTTTGATCAATGGCGGCGTCTATTGTCTGAGGCGCTCCGCCGTGGACCTGCTTCCCGCCCCGCCGTGCTCGCTGGAAAAGGATTTGTTTCCGCGCCTGGCCGTTGAGCGGCGCCTGTTGGGCAAGCAATGCGATGGTTACTTTATTGACATCGGCCTGCCGCAGACGCTGGCGCGCGCCGACCAGGAACTGCCGGCGTGGATGAATGCCCGCAACGCCCTCCTGGCGGATTGAGATTCTGATGTTTGCAGATGAAGACAGCCTTTTTGTGCGGCAGCTTGGAACCCGGACGGGATGGGGTGGGAGACTACATCCGCCGTCTGGCCGGTGAATTAACCCGGCGAGGCCATCCCAGCGCCGCCGTTGCATTGAACGACCCGCACATTTCCGAAACGGTGTTTGGATCACAAGAAATCGAAGGCACGTCAGTATCCGTGCTCCGCCTGCC
>Ga0182027_10006533_pt1 | contig 17420 bp, 17 predicted proteins | sample 712E1DmetaG_FD_121300 | JGI IMG/M metagenome (GOLD analysis project Ga0182027, IMG submission 121300) | Permafrost microbial communities from Stordalen Mire, Sweden - 712E1D metaG (Illumina Assembly) | ecosystem: Environmental > Terrestrial > Soil > Wetlands > Permafrost | place: Sweden... | reverse complement strand
TGCATAAGGTAAAGCTGAAATATGTGCCGAACCATGATATTCCACAGGCAAGACCTCCTTATTTTCATTAATTCTGACAGGAACCCAGCCCATTCTGTCAGACGATTTTCTTTCATAGCTTACAGCCATCTGGAGCTTTTGCTTAAAAGGATTCCATTTATACCCCATCATTTTATTAATCAATGGTCTGACAAGAGTTTCGAACTGGACAAAAGATGAAACCGGGTTCCCGGGAAGACCAAATGCAACTGATTTTGGATGAACACCGAAGGTTGTTGGTTTTCCTGGCTGAACATTTACTTTATCAAAAAGTATTTTTACACCTGCCCTTTCAAGAACAGACGGAACAAAATCAAAATCTCCCATTGAAACTCCACCTGTCAGAATAACAATATCGCTCTCATCAAGAGCTTTTTTAATCAATTCAAATGTAGCATCTTCATTATCAGGCGCAATACCCCAGTACTTACCAGCTCCTCCTGCCCTGCTGACCTGAGCAAGCAGCTGATAGGCATTACTGTTTCTGATCTGTGAGATAGCAGGGATTGATGAAGGTTCGACAAGCTCATCACCTGTACTGATTATTCCGACAACCGGCATTTTTTTCACACAAACCTTAGTATGACCCACCGATGCCATCACTGCAACATCCTGTGGCTTAATCAGCAATCCATGATGAAGAACTATATCGCCGGATCTGACATCTTCCCCTTTAAATGAAATATTTATTTTTGGATCACGACCCAGAAATCTGATATTACCTGATGGTAGAACTTCAGTTTCTTCAATCATGATGACAATATCACACCCATCAGGAACTATCGCTCCGGTCATTATTTTTGAACACTGATTTTCACCAACATGTTTTAAAGGTATATGCCCGGCAGGAATTACTTCAACGATTTCCATTTCAGAATTCAAATCTCTCTGATTGCAAGCAAAACCATCAACAGCTGAACGGTCAAACGGAGGCATATCTATATCGCTTGAAATCTCTTCAGCTAGCATCCTGCCGGTAGAATCAGAAAAAGAAATTACTTCATCTTCAGTCTCAAAAGCAGAACTCATTACAATTTTCAAAGCTTCTTCAAATGAAATCATAACAGGGTTTTATACTAAGCAAATGTAGATCATTTGCATATTGGTTCTGCAAAACGGAAAATAAAAAAATGAGTGATTAATTGGTTTTATTTTTTTCGGGCGAGGTCGATTAAGGTAATTATTGTCTTCCAGTTTCTGCCCGTACCTTTGACCTTCATTTTGTTCTCGAAAAAATTAGTGTATAATTTGGTTCTGCCAAAACCATTTGGACAATAGATGAAGATTTCACTTCCAATAACTTTAAATTTATCGGGAGGATAGTCCACATCTTTGACTTTTTGAAGCTGAGCTTCTGTTGGATTTTCAAAGAGAAAGATGACTGCCATTTTTGACGGATCGAAATTTTCTTCCTCAAGGAAAGGGTTAGCGGGAATTAATTTCTTTATCTCTTCATACGTCCGGATCACGACCGAAACGTCATATTTGTACTTTTGATGAATTGCGGTTTCAATTTTCAATGAAATATTCCTTACTGTCATTCCGGAAGAACAGGTAAAAATTACATTTCCACTCTGAATAAAAGTTTCAGCATCATCGAAACCCAGATCCTTATATAATACTGAAAGATCGGTCATTTTGATTTTATTATGACCGGCCATGTTGACACCCCTGAGAAAAGAAATAAAAGTTTGCATATGAATGTCCCGTGCTATAAATAAGTGATTTTAAAAAGAATAACTTCTCTCTTCTTTTTGAAATTATTGAAAATCCTTAACGACTTCAATCACTTCAGGTACATCCATTCCTATTTTCTTCAGAAATTCAATAGTCGGAACTCCATTCTTGTTCCAGCCACGGCGTTTATAAACAGCATCCTGCAGTGATTCATATTGATTTTCCCGATATTTCCGAAGTACCTTCATCTTCTCTTCAGTTGATTTCCCGGCCGGGTCATATCTGATAATCTCCCTGAGTTGCTTATCATACCTTTCGGCACGCGATTCATATTCCTCTTTTGTCACCGGCCCAGCAGCACGATATGGTTGTCGATCGTGCTCTCGGGTGCCATATCCTCTTCGCAGGTTAAAAACTCTTTGGAAATTATAGACTCTTTCTGAATCTTCGATTAACCTTTTCTTGTCAAATTCACGTCCTGTAACAGCTTTATAAATAGTTACATAATTATCAACATGTTCAGGAACTTTTGCAGGTTCGTCGGTTTTTGGATTATTCTCAGGCTCGACATCGTTCCATGGTAGCTTGCATAATCCGACAAGTCCGAACCAGGTACGGAACATAGGAAAATAATGAAGAGCTTCAGCCTTGTTTTCAAATGTCGGAATCTGGTTGTTTACCATATCCATAAAAATAAGCCAGGCTTCGTCATGCTGGGGACCTTTGTTTGTAAGTGCAAACCCACCCTGCTGGGCTAAAGACTCTTTCGACATATACTGAGAATATTCCAATCCTTTGTTTTCCATTGCAATATCTGTAATGAACCCGGCATCACCCCAACCATTTTTAATAAATAGTTCTTTCATCCTGCGAACTCCTAGACCAGCAATCCTGCCAAAACCTTCCCCCCGTGAAACACTATGCAGCAGTTCAAGCGCATCGATGGAGTTGCCAAAGTTAAGATCAAGTCCTCCCGTTCTTTCTTTATTCAGAATACCATTCTGGTAACACTCCATAATGAAAGCAAGAACGGAACTCCAGGTGATAGTGCAGACCCCGTAAGTATCACAATAGAAATTTGTTTCTATGATATACCAAGGGTCAAAAATCCCGCAATTAGATCCTAATCCCGCAGCATTTTCATATTCGGGGCCATCAACGGTCACCAGTTTACCATGGTAAGGGCCGGTTTTTAATTCAAAATTGTCCACACCCTTGCTACACGACATATTGCAACCAATCCAGCAACCATCCGGGATATTCTGAGTAAAGTTTCTTTTCCAGACAGATGAATCAATCCTGTAAGCATCAGGATAGCTGCCAAATTTGTAATTCATAACAGGAAGCAGATCATGATCATTCATTACTTCCATGAGATGAGCGGTTCCGACTTGTCTCATCTGGCATTGTTTGTCATCAAGTTCTCTTATTTCCCTGTTGAATCTTCGGCCTCGCTCCATAATTGACTCAAGATCAACTACATTATTAAGATTTCCTTTTACACCAGGAATTTTGCAAACCAGTGCTTTGATTTTTTTATTCCTGAATACAGTTCCAATCCCACCCCTTCCGGCCTGCTTGAGACGAACAACTTTTCTTTTAGGGTCATAAAAACTAAAATTCAGCATTCCGATAAGGGAATGGGCTGCAGCAGAACCGGCGGAAACAACTCCGATATTTTTCTTTTCGCTGTCATTATCAGCAAATATTTCAGTTAACTGTTCAGCAAGAACATGGCTGTCAATGGCTTCATCAGGAGCTTCAATTATCTCAACCAAATGATTGATACCATCGATAAAAACAATTACTTCATGTTGTGATTTTCCCTGGATTTCAATTGCATCAAAGCCTGAGAACTTCAAAAATGGTCCGAAAAATCCTCCTACATTACTATCCATTACGGAATCAGTTTGTGGCGAGATACTTACGACGAGCGATTTACCGGTACCGGAGTACTGAGTAATTCCACCAATAGGACCAGATGATATAATTATTTCATTTTCAGGGTCATCCCATTTCGTATTTGGTTTTGTTGCATCCCAGAGAAGGCGTAATCCATACCCTTTCCCACCTATGAACTTTTCTTTCATAATTACGGGAACATCTTTATCTTTTATCTCAGTTGTACCGACATTTATATAAAGTATCTTATCCGTATATCCTTTCGAAAGCGGAGTCCATTTGTAATCCCACCTCTTTAAAAGTTTATGATGTTCCTTTATTGAGCTTATTTCCATTGTGTCTGTTCAGGTCTTGTCTTAGTCCAACTATTCTCAGAAATCTAAATTATGAAATATTAATAAGTTAATTAATGACTTTAATCAAGGTGAACTATTATATATATCACTTTTGGTAAAGGAGTAAAAAATTGACAAATAAATGTCCGGAAAGAGAAGTTGTTAATTTAGTATATTTGACATTTGAAGCACATTTCCAACTATGAAATTTTCTGAAATAAAAACCCATCTGTCGAGATTCAGAGTCGGCATTGCCGGAGCGGGAGGATTGGGATCAAATTGTGCTGTAGCTCTTGCAAGAAGCGGAATCGGTACGCTGGTAATCTCTGATTTTGATGTAATTGAAGAGACCAATCTGAACAGACAATTCTATTTTGCCGATCAGATAGGAAGGAAAAAGACTGAGGCTTTAAAGGAAAATATTGAAAGAATAGGGTCAGCTACAAGAATAATTGCTAATCAGATAAAGCTTAATCCTGATAATATACCACTTATTTATTCAGGATGTGATGTAATTGTGGAAGCATTCGACCGATCTGACATGAAAGAGATGCTGATTGAAACTGTATTAACAAGGATGCCCGGAATTCCATTGGTTGTCGGTTCAGGTATGGCTGGGTGGGGTAACAATGAATCTATAAATTACCGCATGATTGATGATTACCTGTTTGTATGTGGCGATGAATCCACTGAAGCGTCCCAGGATATGCCACCAATGGCGCCACGAGTAGGAATTGTCGCAAATATGCAGGCAAATGTTGTTGTTGAAATTCTGATGAAAAAACAATAAAACATTATCGATGAAGATTTTATTAAATAACCGGGAAGAATATTTTGATAAGGAATCCCTTACTATCAATGAATTGCTTCTCCTGAAAAAACTCTCATTCAGGCTGCGTATTGTTAAAATTAACGGAACTCTCATTCAAAAAGATTCTTATGACAACACATATATAAAGAATGATGATAATGTCCAGATTCTTTATCTCATGAGCGGTGGTTGAATAAGATTAAATAAAAAATAGTAGGTTTGTATCGTGGTTATCAGATTTAAATACACCGACAAAATACCTCCTTTTCTCAGGAACAAATATTTCCTCACGCTGACCATATTCATCGTCTGGATTGTATTACTGGACACAAACAATCTCGTCGGCAGGTACAGACAGATAAGTGATTTGCAGAAGCTGAACAGCGATAAAGAATATTATATCAAAAAGATTGAGGAAGACCGAAAAAAACTGAACGAACTCAAGACGGACAATCATAATCTTGAAAAATTCGCCAGGGAACAGTATAAAATGAAAAGGAAGAATGAAGACCTGTATATTGTTCTGACACCTCAGGAAGACAGGAAAATAAAAAGAGAAAACAATTAGGATAATCTTTCCAGATTCCTATAATATTGAAGTAATCCCGGATCCTTTTCAGTTATTTGATCCATTTTCATATAAATCAGAAGTTCTTCGGCAGCAGTTTTCACAGGTACCTTTTTGAAAGTTGTTTTATGACATGAATTAAGGTATTTAACAACCTGAAACATGTTGAACCAGTTAAAAAATCTCTTCCTGAAAGATGTGAATCCTGAGGTGTTATTCTTTATTTCTGAAATCTTTGAAATCCATTTTTGCTCTTCAAGATAAGCCTTAATACTATCTGGTAAATCAGAGTGTATTTCAATTAGTTTGTCTTGATCGCTTTCGAATATATTCTCCAGGCGTTCGAAAAAAGAATACAGATCCCTGAAAGCTAAAGGATTATAAGTCATAAAACATTCTTCATCTTTTGTCAGCATTTTTCCAACAGCAGCCCCTGTCCCAAAGGGAACCCTTTCAGATGCCCTGGGCGAAGGATAAACCGTGGTGGAATTAAGACTGAAATATCCCCCGGCAGGAACAAGTTTCTGAACAAAATAGAAATCCTCTCCAGCTTGTCTGCGGTTCATTCCGCCAGCTTTAATATAGGACAGACTTTTAACTGCCATTGAAGATCCGACAGTGTGAAAAACATCAGGAAAGCCCGTATAGGAAAGGGCCTGATAAAAATACCTGAGATGTAATTCATATTGATATATAGCATTATATACCTTTTCAGGGAATCTGTCACCTGTGACCGGATGTTCGAAGTAAATCGAGCAAGCGTTTCTGCCACTTTTTTTAAGCAATTCATTTTCGAGCTTTGAAAAATAGTTTTCTGCAACTGTACAATCAGCGTCAAGACTGGCGATTACTCCATCGGGTTTATCAATAAGGTTGAATCTTTTAACGGCTTCATCCATTCCTGCTTTTCTTGCAAGACCAACTCCCCAACCTTTAATATCAGGCTGACCGAGATTGATGGCATAAGGTCTGAAGAAGCAATCCTGGTTTCTTTGCTGCCATATCTCAACTTCATTTAATGCAGCAAGATTATTTTTCAGACTCACGACAGATGCCTTTGACGATGCATTAATTATAATAAGGACCTCAGACTTGCACGAAGGGGGAGTGCATAGCGCCAGTGAATCAAATAGTTCAATTATATAAGATTCATCAAAAGCAGGTACTACGACAATAATGCCTGTGGTTCTGCCAGGTTCCTCATCGACAAGTACCGGAAACAATGTCGCAGACTCCAGCCAGGATGAGGCAAAACCCATTTCCTGCTATTTTTTCTCGCTCTGATATTTCTTATTCAGAGCTGCTAATAGTTGTTGTGTAATCTCAAGAGAACTATTGCTGTAAAGTACCGGACCACCAAAACTTTTACCAAGCACAAACTGATAATTATATTGAGCTTTATTGTCTTCAATGAACCTAGTTATGTAATCCAGTATCTGACGGTTCATAACCTGTTCTTCATCAACAAGGTTAGATTGTAGTTTATCCCGAAGAGTAACCAGCTCCTGTTGTTGCTGAAGAAGTCCCTGTTCAACTTCAGCTGCTCTTGCCCTGGTTATCAGCCCTTTGTTCACCTTATCCTGGTAATCTTTCACACCATTCTGGTACAGAGTGCCTTTTGAATTCAGTTCAGCTTCTGCATTTTTCTGTTTTGACATTAATTCATCTTTCCGGTCTGTGAACATTTTGAAATTGAAAATAACGGAATCTAAATTTACATATACGATTCCTTGTCCGGGCATTACATTGACGCTTCCGGATGCGTCAGCTTTAGCAGCTTTGTTATTGCCCTTAAACTGGAAAAAATACAGAACTGCAACAGCCAGGAACAGAACAACGAACAGGATAACAGTCAGTTTCTTCATCTTAAAATAATTATTATTAAACATTTTTCAGGCGCAAATATAAAAAAATAAACATCAGAGTCAAAAAAAGCTTAAGCGAACAGGCTCTGAAAATTTAAAACGATTAAAAAAAATTCAGGATCAGAACTCAGGACATGGGATAGCATGGATTTTCTTCCTGCCACCGCCAATCGAGAAAGAGTTGAACTCATAAACGAGTGAAATCTCATGAGCACCTCCTGTAGAAGCAATCAGATTGGAAATGGTGAAGTCGTAGCTGTAACCGATATGTAATTGTTTGGTTTTTATTCCGATAAGGCCAATCACTGCATCTCCTGCCTGAGAGGTTACGAAAGGTATTCCTCGGTACCAAATTCCAAATATGAGGGGTTCCTTAAAATAATAAAGCCCGACGTCAGTCTGATAAAATTTACCCTGCATCTGGAAATTTGCGGCCAAAGAGAGCGCTTCAACAAGCTTTCTTCTCAGTCTGGTCTGACCAACAAGACGTATTCCTCCATACAGATTAAACTTAACAGGTAATTTGGAATCATCTCCGTAGAAGGATTGTTTTGGGGTAAATAAATGATCGAGAGTAAACCCTCCCCAAATCTGATCATTGTAAATCAATGCTGAAGTGGCAAAATCTACATCAGCGACTTTATTGAACGGAGGTGGGGAGACAGGAGGTGTTGTTCCGCTTCCTGTTATCTGGCTGTTGAATACAAGCTTAGCGATATCCAGGCCGAGGTAATAAAATTTAAAATTAACACCAGGGCGAATATGCCATTCCTTATTTATATTGAAATCATAGGAATAAAGAAGCCCAATATTTGTTGTGCTCAGATCACCTGAACCGGCCACATCATAAGTTGCAAGAACTCCTATACCCGAATTGAAATTCGGCATCGCTTTATCGAGACTTATACTATATGTCTGAAAAACTCCGGGGACAGAAGGCCATTGATCTCTGACGTTCATGGCAAAGCGGTATTCATCAGTAGCTCCGGCAAAAGATGGAGAAAGATATAATGGATTAGCATAAAATTGGGAAAAAGTCGGATCCTGCCCAAAGCTATCAATAGAAAATATTGAGAATAGAATGATTAAATATTTTAAATTCTTCAGCAAAGTGGGAGAATTAGATTTCTCATGACGAAAATAGTCAATTGAATTTAAAATTCATTACTTATTTAACGAAATTTTGCCTTAAAGGTTATGCTGAGCAGGAATATTTCAACAAACAATTATTAATCTTAGATGAAGATCGGGAAAAGTTTGATGAATAAAAAATGGAATCTGCAAATATCTCTGCAATGGCTTATTCCTTTAGCAGAGTTACATCTCCCATTTTTACAAAAGGCTCTCCATTTTTGTACGTTCCTCTTACTTTCCAGATATAAACACCGGGTTCGCAGAGCTGTCCTTTCAAATAACCATCCCACCCCATGTTAATATCGTTGCTCTCAAAAATCGGAATTCCCAACTTACTGAATATCCTGAGATGGTAATCAGTAACTCCGGAAGTAGAAGGATGAAATATACGGGCAGCTTCGTCACTCCTGATTGAGTAATAGCCTCCTACGGGACCGCCTGAACCAGGGATGAACGCATTGGGAAAATCGATGAAACAACCCGATCCTGAGAATGCATTTTTTACCAGCATTGAATCTGAACAACCGTATTGTGACCATGCTATAAGCCTGATATTATAATTGTTATATATCCTGTATTTATGGTCAGGCTCAAAAGAATTGGAATAATCTCCATCGCCGAACTCCCACTTATACTTTACTGCATCAATAGAATAATTCATGAATCTTATTTCATCATCGGGAATAACCGGTTTCTCGGGAGTCATTTCAAAGCGGGCTACCGGTCTTGGATGAACAGTAATTGTTGATGAAGCAATTGCTTGATTTCCATCAGTATTAAAAACTTTTAAAATAATCTTATATTCACCCTCCTGGTCAAAGATCCATTCCGGGTTTTTCTCGTTTGAAAATCCGCCATCTCCAAATACCCAGCGGCATGAATCGTACGATATGGATCTATTCAGAAACTTAACCTTCAAAGGTGAACATCCGCCGGAGACAGAGACATCGAAAGCTGCTCCGATTGTTCTTTGTAATGTAGCCTGTTTATTCTTATCAGAAACTTCGTCCTGGTATATAGCTTTAATTTTAAAAGAATCGGTTTTAATAGCTGGTGTAATTTCATCTTTACTGTTAATTACCTTACTATCAATATTTTTAATACTAATTTTTGTTTCAGATCCGGTTGAAAGTTTTCGTTCTGTTATATTTACGACCTGGGAAATTGGCATCGATTTTTTTTCTGCTGAAGGTTGCTTTTGAGGTTCAGTAAAAGAAATTGTATCAGGTGTTTTATTATTTTCAATTATAGTATGTTCTTTTAGAGTTTTATTGGTTGTTGGTCTGGAAGTCATTATGAGAACAGAAACAAGAGCTACAGCTGCAACTCCTCCCAAATAAAAGATGTTAAACCGTGCCGGATTGAAGGACATGAATTCTTTTACCGCCAGTTTCCGCATCAGTTCACCTCTGACTGAATCTCCCGGGATTACTTCTGAGTTTTCAAGCTTGTTCCTGAATAACTCCCTGACATTCATATTTTTGTTTTGATCCTTCAATTTTAACTTATCTTATTCTGTTTCAGCTCCGTTCTAATAACTCTTTTTCAATTTGCCTAGTTTATCCAGTTTATCACGTAATACTGCTTTCGCTCTACTATACTGCGATTTGGAGGTATTTGTATCAATTCCAAGCATTTCAGCAATTTCTTTATGTTTATAACCTTCAATAGCATAAAGGTTAAAAACCATTCTATAACCAGCAGGCAACTCATTCATAACTATATACAGTTCCTCTGAAGTATAAAAACTTTCTTCAAAGCTGCTTATCCCTGTTTCAGCAGACACATATTCTTCAATGTCAATATGATATCTGTGTTTCAGGTTTTTGTGGTAATGAGTAATCGCCGTATTTACTGCAACCTTCCTTAACCAGCCTGCGAAAGAACCTGTTCCTGAAAAATCCTTAATACTGAAAAATATCTTCAAAAAACTATCCTGCAAAATGTCCTCAGCTTCAGCTTTATCTTCTGCATATCTCATGCAAATACCAAGCAAGAAGCGTGAATACTTGTCGTACAGCAACTGTTGCGACCTTCTATCGTGCTTAGCACATCCTTCTATTATTATAAGGTCATTCACCATATGCTAACGACAACTTTAAGACCCGTAAGAAAAATAAATGGTTGCACTGTCTGAAAAATTTCTTCAAAATAACAAAATTCCTGTTTTATATCATCTCAATAACGTGACAAACGTCATTAAAATTAGGTTGATGATAAGTTTTATTAGCACTTTGAAAATTAATTGACCGGTTATTCCAGTCACACTCTTTTTAATATATTTATAAGTTTAAAACCAAAACAAGATGTTCAACAAATTTATTGCAGCAATTTTACCTTATTTTCCAAAGAAATTCATCTGGATTTTTTCCAGACCTTATATCTCCGGCGAAACGATTGAAGATGCGATGCGCGTTTCAAAAGATTTGAACAGCAGGAAGATAAAAGTTACGCTCGATGTTCTGGGTGAGTTTATAAAAAGCCTGGAAGAAGCTGAAGAAAACAAAAAGGAATATCTGCATCTGATTGATGTAGTACATCAGAGCGGTGTTGATGGCAATTTTTCATGCAAGCCGACCAGCTTTGGATTGCTTATCGATAAAAATTTATGCTATAGCCATATCCGCGAAATAGTTGCAAAAGCAGCTTCCTATAATAATTTCATAAGGATCGATATGGAAGATTCTCCATGCACCGATCTTGAGATCGAACTATTCCGTAAACTGAAAAATGAGTTTCCGGATAATGTCGGGCTTGTATTGCAAGCTTACCTCAGAAGAACATATAAAGACATTGAAAACATGCTCGATATCAACAGTGAAAATTCTCCTGTAAACTACAGATTATGCAAAGGGATATATGTAGAACCAGAAACTGTTGCATATAAAAAGTATGAAGAGATCAACCAGCATTATCTCGAAAATCTGGACCTTATTTTCAGAAATAAAATTTATGTCGGAATTGCGACTCATGATAAATTTCTTGTTGAAGCAGCTTATAAACTCATCGAGAAATATAATGTACCTAAGAATAAGTACGAATTCCAGATGCTTTATGGTGTTACTCCAAAATTAAGAGAAAGCATTGTAAATGAAGGCCATACGATGAGAGTTTATGTTCCATTCGGCAAACAATGGTTTGGTTATTCAACGCGCCGGTTAAAGGAAAATCCTAAAATGGCCAGCCATATTATTAAGGCAATCTTCTTTAAGGGATAATAAGGATGCAAGACTCAAAATACAGAACTCAGGATACAGGACTTGATGATGAAAGGCACATAACCTGACCTTGCGCCAAGGTTCGTGCGGCCTGTGTCATAAATTATATGTCTTATTTTCTGTCCTTCGACAATTCCATATATCTCTTCTGCAACTCATCAAGATCCTTAGAGGAGATCTGAGCTTTTGGGGGAGGTGGGATCTCGGGAGTACCATGAATCAGCAGGTAAGCTGCCGGAATAAGCAGTAGGGGGCTTAATCCCACCATCTTATCTGAAGGAATACCCCCTTTTTCAAAAGCAGTTATTTTCTGTTGTTGTCTTATAAATTCATAATTTGAAGCCGGATCGCCCAGTTTTCCCTGGCTGATTCTCCCCTGGTAAGATGCAATTGACATATTTGATCGGGCATTTTCAAACCTGGCATCAGAACTGATTTTTGGATTCATAATTTCTGCTTTCAGGCTTGTAAGTTTTGGGATAATAATTACTTCACCTATAAAAATAGTATCAGTTTCAAGATAAACACCAGTTAAAAACTCTGTTCCGGATAAAGTATCATTAACAATCAGTGAAGCAGGCTTATACCCAAGCATGCTGAATATAATTGTATCCTTTTTATTTGCATAAAATGAAAATGTACCATTCTCTGAACTTATTGCAGATCTTGATCTGTTAATCATTATTTGCGAACCCCCAAGCTGAGTCTTTGATGAAGCATCCAGAATTACACCACGAAACAAGATAGGTGAAGTACCAATACTGCCTTTCTGACTGAGGCAGTTATGGAAAAATGAAAAGATGATAAGAATGACAAATATGAGTTTTTTAATCATTTGTAGGACCAGCTAAAGTTTTAAAATCAATTCTTCAAGACTTCTTTTGGGCACATGGTGAGTTTTCTCCTTATCCCTCCAGTACCTGACATCACCATTTTTTATGTCTTCGATAACAACATTTTCGACAGGTTTACCAAGTGCAATAATTAATAGTATTTCAAACTGAAGGGGCAAATTTAATTCACTACGGAGTTCATTTCGTTTAATGGATCCGATAATACACCCTCCAACACCTGCCTCGTTTGCACCAAGCATAATGCTCTGTGCAGCAATTCCATGATCAACACCAAAAGAGGCGCTGATTGCTGTATCACCAAGAATAATTATATAAGCAGAAGGCCTTTCACCCTGTTCAGGTCCATTCCATTCTGTCAGATAACCTGCCCAGGCAGCAAAAGGGAAGATACGTTCACAATCTTTAGTTGAATTGTACAAAAGGAACTTTAAGGGTTGCCTGTTTGCCCCTGAGGCCGATAATCTGGCAAGATCAACAAGTTGTTCAAGTGTCTTATATTCAATTCTATAAGATTCATCAAACCTTCTGAATGTTCTTGTTCTTGTTATTAGATCTTTTATATTCATTTTCTGAGTAATATAGATATACTGTAAAATTAAATAAAAAAGGGAATCTTTCCCAGATTCCCTGCTTCGACAATTGTTTATTATCAATAACGTTTACCTGCAATATCCCAATCGATAATCTCCCAGAAAGATTTAATATAATCAGGACGTTTGTTCCTGTAATCGATATAGTAAGCATGTTCCCAAACATCACATGTAATAACCGGCTTAAGACCCTTCCGGAGAGGGTTACCAGCGTTTGATTCCTGGATTATCTGCAAAGTGCCGTCATCTTTTTTGGCAAGCCATGCCCAGCCTGCCCCAAAAAGGGTAGTTGCAGCCTTGTTGAACTGCTCCTTGAAAGCATCAAAAGATCCAAATGATCCTTTTATAGCATCAGCTAGTACACCAGAAGGTATTCTTCTTCCATCGGGAGAAAAACTTTCGAAATAAAAGGTATGATTCCATACCTGAGCTGCATTATTGAAAATACCACCCTCTGCTTTTTTTATAATAGTCTCAAGATCAGCCTTCTCAAATTCCGTTCCAGGTATCAGCCCATTAAGATTATTAACATAAGTCTGATGGTGTTTTCCATAATGAAAATCGAGCGTCTCCTCACTGATGTAAGGAACAAGCGAATTAAGCTTGTATGGTAGTTTTGGCAATTCAAATGACATAATAATTAAATTTTGGTTCTAAGACTTCAGAAACTAAACAGTTAAGAAGTTCATATGTTCAAAATTAGGTGAATAATTAATTTACAGATGTCTCTTTCACCTTATTTCAATTTATGATTAATTTAGCATGGAAATAATATATCCTTTAAGGGATTTTTCTGCCAGATATAAATCTACAAATCAATCTGTTATAAAGATAAATGAACAGAAGAATTCTTAATCTTGCCATACCTAATATAATCAGCAGTATATCGGTGCCACTTATCGGAATTGTAGATATGGCGCTTATGGGTAGAATGCCATCCGCAGATTACATAGGAGGTGTAGCTCTTGGGTCTCTTATTCTGAATTTCATTTACTGGGGATTCGGTTTCCTGAGGTTTGGAACAAGTGGTTTTACTTCACAAGCTCTTGGCAGGCGAGATCTTGAAGGATCATTTCATGTTCTAATCAGAGCGGTCGCCATAGGCTTAATATCCGGAGTGATTCTCATCGTTATCCAGGGACCGATTTCATGGGCAGGTTTCAGAATTCTTAATGGTGAACCACATGTTGAGAGATTAGCTGAAACATATTTCAGAATAAAAATATGGGCTGCACCGGCTTCCCTGATTCAGTTCGCAATGTTTGGCTGGTTTATAGGAATGCAAAACTCAAAAATCCCAATGACAGTGGCTGTAACTGCCAATATTGTAAATGTTTTATTCAGCCTTTTATTTGTTGCAATATTAAAAATGGATATAAGAGGTGTAGCTCTGGGCTATGTCATAGGGCAATATACCGGACTTGCTTTGGTTATATTCTTCTATATCAGATATTACAGTAAACTGGGAAGATACTGGAACCTGTTTGAGTCATTAAATAAATCAAAAATGGGCGAGTTTATGAGCATGAACAAGGACATTTTTATAAGAACAATGTGCCTTATTTTTGTCTTCTCATTTTTCACCGCTGTTTCAGCTTCTTCTGACGTCAAGACAAATGGCCAGGAGACGATGCTTGCCGTGAATTCGATACTGATGCAATTCTTCATGTTTTTCTCATTTGTCATTGACGGATTCGCCCAGGCTGCTGAAGCATTGGCAGGAAGATTCATTGGAGCCTCAGATAATTTAAAATTAAAAAGACTGATACGACTTTCATTTTACTGGGGTCTGGGATGCAGCCTTCTCTTCACCTTAACATATCTAGTTGCAGGTGAAAACATTTTCAGGTTACTTACGAATAATGTCAACATAATTGCTAATGCAAAACCATATTTTTACTGGATAAGCATAATTCCAATAGTCTCTTTTGCAGCCTTTTTATGGGATGGTATCTATATTGGTGCGACTGCAGGCAAAGCAATGAGAAACAGTATGTTAATTTCAACTATAGTGATTTTTTTCCCTGCATATTATTTACTTCATAGATATATTGGAAACCATGGACTATGGTTTGCGTTCACCCTCTTCATGATATCAAGAACAATTACTTTGTGGGTGATGGCTCCGGCAGCCATTTTCAGAAAATTGAAAGATTAATTATTCAGTGAAGTAAGAAATATCCTCGAAGGAATTTCCGGTATAACATTTTGTTTATGGGCATAATAGAATAACTTTTCAATTGCCTCCCGCCCTTCTGACCCAAGATTCAATGTGAAACTATTTACAAAAAGCTTAATGTGGCTGTTCATTACGTTTCGGTCCATTTCCTGCGCATTGTCCACAACAAAATCAAATGAAGCAAGTGCATCTTTATTGGCATATTCAAGACTTCTCTTTAGGATCCGGTTGACTTTTAGAGCAACTTCTTCAGGAACTGATCTGTTAATCACAATAGCACCAAGAGGGATTGGCATATTGCTAAGCTTTTCCCAGTATTCACCAAGGTCGGCTATTTTAAGAAGTCCCTTTTTATTATACGTGAACCTTGTTTCATGAATAATAACACCTGCGTCAACCTCCTCATTCAGGAGAGCGGATTCAATATCAGAAAAAAGATATTCCTTCTTGTTTACAGCAGAAGGCCAGGCAATTCCAAGGAGAAGATTTGCCGTTGTATATTTACCGGGGATTGCAATAAGTTTTTCTGAAAGTTCATCAGGATTAATCTGTTTTTTGGAAATCAGAAGAGGGCCGTTCCTTCTGCCCAACGCACTTCCGGAATCAAGAATCAGATAATTATTTGCTGCATAAGCATATGCGTGATAGCTCATTTTTGTGATGTCCACATTCCCGGCGAAGGCCCTGCGGTTGAGCTCTTCCACGTCAGCAAGAAAATAATCAAACTCCAGCCCTTCAGTATCTATTCTGCCATGCACCATAGCATCGAAAAGAAATGTGTCGTTCGGGCATGGTGAGAACCCCAATGTCAATTTCATCTCTTCATTAAAACATTAATAATATTTCCTTAATCTTTTCTGAAAGGTTTTCCAACGCAAGCGGAATATTCCATGAAGACCTGTTTCCAGTCTCAACTTTATTCGAGATTGCCCTTACGGAAAGAAAAGGAATTTTTTCTTTTGCACAAATATAGAAAAAAGTTGCACCCTCCATTGTTTCTATGTCAGGATTAAATTTTCTTCTTAATCTTTCAATAGTAACAAAGGAACCTGAACAAGTATTCACAGTTATTGCATTAGCTTTTATTAGGATCTTTCCTGCTTCATCCACAAACCTGTTTTGTGCTTTTATAACGCCTTTTTCAAAGGGAAACATATCGGGGTCCATCAGGCCAGCCTCTGCCAGAGTCAATAGCTTATCACCCGATTCAATTCCCATATCTGCAAAACAATCTGACACAGGTATCACCACATCTCCAACGATTAGCTTGTCGGAATAGCTTCCCGCAATACCTGCATTAATGGCAATATCGGGGTATGGATTCTGACTAAGCCATTGTTTCATAGCCCATGCGGTAGATATGCCACCTACCCCTGTAACAATGTATTTTACAATTGAATTTCCAACCCGGCAGCTTTCGTCCGACAGAATAATACCTCCTGGTTTCTGAAGGATCTCTGCCTCAGTTGAAGTCGCAAAAACAAATAATACCATGGTTTCCATAGGAAGTAACTGGTTTTTTTATTTTGAACAGACTAAATATATTGCTTTTATCGAGAAAATAATTCAATTTTATTGGTTAATATTGTAATACAAAATCTCTGTCAGATGATATATTTAACCCGCAGAGAAAGGTTCAGTTCAGCTCACAGGATGTTCAGGACTGACTGGTCTGATGAAGAAAATCAAAAGGTATTTGGCAAATGCTCAAATCCTAACTGGCATGGGCATAATTATGTTTTGTGGGTGACAGTGAAAGGTGAACCTTCACCGGAACATGGTTTTGTAATGAATATCCTTATTCTTAAACAGCTAATATTTGATAAAGTAATCAATAAAGTCGATCATAAAAACATAAACCTTGAGGTTGACTTCATGAAAGGGAAATTAGCCACAACTGAAAATCTGGCTGTTTCCATATGGAATGAGCTTAAACCCTGCATTGAAAAAGAAGGGGCTTTGCTTCATTGCATTAAAATTGAAGAGACTGAAAATAATTCAATAGAATATTATGGCTAATACAATTGAAAAGATAAATGACGGATCCGGTAAAATAATCGACGGATACAATAAAATCGAGACATGGAATGCCGAAAGCATTGAGGAGCTATCCACAATTTACTACAGGGTACTTCAAATTCTTGGTGAAGATCCCGAGAGGGAAGGACTTAAGCGGACACCTTCAAGAGTTGCAAAAGCGATGCACTTTCTTACAAATGGTTATAATATGGATGCGGAACAGATCCTT
>Ga0182027_10006532_pt1 | contig 17421 bp, 15 predicted proteins | sample 712E1DmetaG_FD_121300 | JGI IMG/M metagenome (GOLD analysis project Ga0182027, IMG submission 121300) | Permafrost microbial communities from Stordalen Mire, Sweden - 712E1D metaG (Illumina Assembly) | ecosystem: Environmental > Terrestrial > Soil > Wetlands > Permafrost | place: Sweden... | reverse complement strand
TATTTGCCTTGATTTTGAATCCCATTCAGAGGCAGTAATCTTTAAACCGGTACCAACATACTTTTGCTTACCATTAGGGAGTAATATCTCAATTTGTACTAATGCAGCGCCAGCTTGGTTCTTTCGGTTCCATACGACTTTGTAAGTAGCGTAGTTTCTCATGGTATTAATTTGGTATTATCGGTATTAGATAGGTACTAGATTGGTATTAGAATTAATACAATATTACACATTATTTAGCTTTATTTAACAAACCATAAAAAATATTTTACACTTGAAAACGCTTGTAAATACTGTATTGTTACTGAAAATCAGGCATAAAAAAAGGAGGCCGTTAAGCCTCCTTGGTGATCCGCCTGGGATTCGAACCCAGGACCCCCGCCTTAAAAGGGCGATGCTCTACCTACTGAGCTAGCGAATCTCCTTCTGATTTTTGAGCGTGCAAAAGTACGGGTTTGTTTTTAATATTCCAATTGGTCAGGAGAAAAAGATTTAACGAAGGAGATAGGCAGATGGATGCTGGATGGGAACTTACAAAAGTAATAATGATTTTCGCCATCTCGTCATTTCGCTATTTCGCCATTTCGCTATTTCGCCATTTACAAATACTCCAGCAAATTCCCCTTTCCTTCGCGGATGATCACCGGCTCGTCACCGGTACAGTCCACCACTGTGGACGCGATGTTTCCCCCGGGACCGGAATCAACGACGATATCCACGAGATCCCGGTACTTTTCATAGATCAGTTCAGGATCGGTGGAATATTCAATGATCTCATCCTCGTCGTGGATCGATGTGGTCATGATGGGATTTCCTAGTTTCTCGACGATCTGCAGGGGAACAAGATGGTTGGGAATACGGATCCCTACCGTTTTCTTTTTACTCTGGAAATAATGCGGAACATTATTATTGGCATTCAGGATGAAGGTGAAGGGGCCGGGCAATGCTTTTCGCATCAGGCGGAAGATATGATTCGGTATTGGCCGGGTAAAATCGGCAAGGTGGCTGAGGTCACGGCAGATAAAGGAAAAATTGGCCTTCTCCCTTTTGATGCCCTTGATCTGCGCGATCCGGTCGACCGCCCTGATCTGTGTGATGTCGCATCCCAATCCATAGATCGTATCCGAGGGATATATCACCAATCCCCCGCTGTGCAGGCAATCGGTGATGATCTTCAGATGACGGTCACCGGGATTATCGGGATGGACACGGAGCAGCATTTATCTATGAATTATGAATTTAGAATGCAGGAATGCAGGAATTAATGTGGCTTTTATTTTCAAAAGCATTTCATAAAACTTATGAGACCTCATTATCCAACCCACTAAATTCTATTTAATATTTTCTAAAATTGCTGCATTCCTGCATTCTAAATTCCTGCATTGAACTAAAAAAGGGTAAGCCCCTTATATCGCTCCGCTCGACCATCTTACCCTTGCTTCCTTCCGAACCTGGGGGAGTTTGACGGGAGCTGGTCGTATAAGACTTACCCCGGAGCAAAGATACAATTTTGTCGGCTTTCATCATCATTCTTCATATTTTTTTGTATGTTTGCATGTGTTCAACCTTTAAAAAATAAAACAATGGAAGAAAAACAAACATCCCTGGGCATCCATACCCTGATCTATGGTGTCATTACAGGTGCAGCCCTGATCGTTTTTTCGCTGATCATGTATGTCACCAATCTTTACATGAACCAAACCCTGGGGTATCTCTCTTTCCTGATAATGTTTGCAGGAATGGTTCTCGGGTCCTTACAATACCGTAAGGTTCAGCTCAAAGGGTTTATGACTTATGGACAGGCATTTTCGACCAATTTCCTGATCGGTCTGTTTGCAACGATAATCTCCACTATCTTCTTTTTCTTCTATATTAAGTACATCAATCCAGGCCTGATTGATGAAATTCTGGCCCAGGTGAGAACGAAAATGGAGGCAAAAGCAGGTACGATGTCATCGGAACAGATGGATCAGGCAATGTCGTGGACCGAGCGGTTCATGACACCGGTTTGGATGGTCGTTTGGGGATTTTTGGGAAGTACCTTCTGGGCAGCCGTTTTTGCATTGGTTGTTGCAATTTTTATCAGGAAAAAAGATCCCAACGCCGTTCCCATGATCTAATTTGATATCAATGAATATTTCAGTTGTAGTGCCTCTTTTGAATGAGGAAGAATCTCTTCCTGAACTCGCGGCGTGGATCGAACGGGTGATGTTGGAAAATCATCTTTCGTACGAGGTACTTTTTGTGGATGATGGCAGCCGTGACGGATCCTGGAAAATCATCGAAGGACTGGCTGCGCAGAACACTAACCTGAAAGGGATCAAATTCCGCAGGAATTATGGCAAAGCTGCTGCCCTGAATGTAGGTTTCAGTAATGCAGCCGGCGATGTGGTTATCACTATGGATGCAGATATGCAGGACAGCCCTGATGAGATACCCGGGTTGTATGAGATGATACGGACCGGCGGATATGATCTGGTTTCCGGGTGGAAAAAGAAAAGGTACGATCCGATATCAAAGACGATCCCTACTAAATTCTATAACTGGTCTACCCGTAGGATGTCGGGGATCAAACTTCACGACTTCAACTGCGGACTGAAAGCCTATAAGAATGATGTGGTCAAAAGCATTGAAGTGTACGGCGAGATGCACCGTTATATTCCTGTTATAGCGAAATGGGCAGGTTTCAACCGGATAGGAGAGAAGGTGGTGGTTCACCGGAAGCGGAAATATGGAAAGACGAAATATGGCCTCGACCGTTTCCTCAAAGGATATCTCGATCTTCTGACCATAAATTTTACGGCACGTTTTGGGAAAAGGCCAATGCATTTTTTTGGATTGCTGGGGTCACTTCTTTTTCTTGGAGGATTCATCATCGCGGGTTATCTTGTCTATGCAAAATTCTTCATGCTGGCATTCAAGATGACCGAACGACCGCTGTTCTTCTTTGGCCTGCTGGCTATGATCCTGGGAACACAGCTTTTTGTTGCAGGCTTTCTTGGTGAAATGATTTCCCGTAGTTCATATGAAAAGAACAATTACCTGGTTGAAAAAAAATTAGGTTGGTAATCCTCGTACCGCATCATGGTCGAAAAGCGAAATGTGATCATTATCGGTTCTGCTTACCCCTTTCGCGGCGGTGGTATTTCCACCTTTAATGAACGGTTGGCAAAAGCATTTATGGATCATGGAGATAATGTTGTTATTTATACATTTACCCTTCAGTATCCTGCTTTCTTATTTCCAGGAAAAACCCAGTATTCCAAAGAAGCACCTCCGGAAGGGTTAGATATCAGGATATCCATCAACAGCATTAATCCATCCAATTGGATTTCTATTGGAAGAAAACTAAGGAAACTGAAACCCGACCTTGTGGTAATCCGTTACTGGATACCCTTCATGGCCCCGTGTTTTGGTACGATTGCAAGGATCATTCGCAAAAACAAGCATTCAAGGATCATTTCCATCGCTGATAACATCGTTCCACATGAGAAAATACCCGGGGGGAGATTGCTCTCTTCATACTTTATCAAGGCTATTCAGGGATTTGTCGTAATGTCGCGTTCTGTCCTCGCCGATTTAGAACGTTTTGATCAGAAGATTCCCCGCCGTTACTGCCCACATCCTTTGTATGATAATTTCGGGGAAATTATTCCCAAAGAGGAAGCAAAGGTGTTGCTCCAGCTTGATCAGGCTACAAAATACATCCTGTTTTTCGGTTTTATAAGGGATTACAAGGGACTGGATATCCTTATCAGGGGCTTTTCCGATGAACGGTTACGCCAGTTTCCTATAAAAGTGCTAGTAGTGGGTGAATTTTATGCTGATCCTAAACCATATCTGGACCTGATCAGTGAACTTCACCTGGAAGATTCAATCATTGTTAAAGATGATTTTATTCCCAATTCTGATGTTTACAAGTATTTCTGTGCTGCAGATCTTATCGTTCAACCATACAAAAGTGCAACACAAAGTGGTGTGACACAGATCGCATATCATTTCAACCGGCCAATGGTTACAACGAATGTAGGGGGATTGTCGGAAATTGTTCCCGACGGGAAAGTCGGATATGTAGTCGATGTTGACCCTTCACAGATCGCATATGCCATTTACCGTTTTTTCTCAATGAACAAAGAAGCTGAATTCGTTGAAAATGTAAAAGAAGAAAAGAAAAAATATTCATGGGAACGCCTTATAGACGTGATTGATTCTCTTCTTATTGAAATAAATTCCTGACCAATTTCCTGCGCTTGATTCTTTTTAAACAGTGATCTGTTTATAACATTCAATTTTATTTTGATGATAATTAATATGTAATCATTTTTTTTCTTATATTTGTAACAAGATCGGTAAAAATTCTATTTGCTGTTATTTAATTTCAAGATTAATAATTTTGGTTGAATAAGTATTATTGTTTATTTAGCAACTAATATCATTGAACTAAAATATTTAGAACATGAAAAAAGTTATACGTTTTTTTGAATTTTTTCTGTTTCTCAGCCTTTTTCACGGATATTCCTTCGGACAACAGGTGGATACACTCGTTTTACAACCAGGTCCCACAAATGGTATAGATGCTGCGGTTCGCACTGACCAACCCAATCAGAATTATGGAGATGGTTCTGATTTTATCGCGAATGCCTGGACAGCTCAGGGGAATTTTTTTATTATGCGAAGTTTAATTCGTTTTGATCTGACACCAATCCCAACCAACGCTACGATACTGAAAGCAATTCTGAAACTGTCTACAAACCTGGAAACAAGCCATTACCAAATGGATTCAGGTTCCAACCCATCGTATTTTTTACGCGTACTGACCAATTGGGATGAAAACCAGGTTACATGGAACAATCAACCTTCCGCTTCAATGGATAATCCGGTCATAGTTCCTCAATCCACTTCCAATACTGAAACTTATTACCTGGATCTTACCAACCATGTTCAGGATATGGTCTCTAACCCGGAATCCAATTTTGGATGGCTTTTCCGCCAACAAACAGAAGAAGAATTCCGATGTCTTGTCTTTGCGTCCAGTGATCACCACATGGTGAGTTGGCGACCCGAGTTAACAGTAATATATACAGTATGTCCCGCTCCTGTTGCAAGTTTTTACACTTCCATTCATCAGCTGGAAGTATCTTTTCATGAGACTTCCTCGAATGCCACTTCCTGGTCCTGGAATTTTGGGGATGGAACAAGTTCTAACCTTCAAAACCCCATGCATACCTATTTGATATCCGGGACTTACCAGGTTTGCTTGACTGCCTCAGACAGTTGTGGTTCATCGATCAAGTGTCAGCCGGTTGAAGTAGATTGTCCACTTCCCCAAGTGGACTTTTCCTTCACCCTGGATTACCTCAATGTCACTTTCCTTGATGGGTCTTCTCCAGCAATTGTTTTATCCCGGTTATGGAATTTTGGAGATGGAACAACTTCCTCTCTTCAGAACCCTGTGCATATTTATCCGGCTCCGGGGTCATATCAGGTATGCCTGACTTTAGTTGACAGTTGCGGCTCCTCCTTCAAATGTCAGACTGTTGACGTTACCTGCACCTTGCCAACAGTTCAATTCACATACTATTTAACGAATCAGGATGTTCAATTTTTCGATACTACTTCATCAACAACCATCATTTCTCGTTTTTGGGATTTCGGAGACTCGACATATTCAACCGACCATAACCCGGTTCATAAATATAGTACCGAACAGTACATGTACTATGTTTGTTTTACAGCAACCGACAGTTGTGGACCAGGTTCGGTATGTGATTCGATATATATTGAACCACCAATGAAACCTCAAATTAACTCAGAATCGAATATAACAAATGATCTTGAAGTTGATTTCACAGGACAGGCCAATGGAGCTGCCACATGGAACTGGTCATTTGGTGATGGAGGGAAGTCAACTCTTAGAAATCCTTTCCACCTGTACTCTGCTTATGGAAATTATCAGGTTTGCCTAACTGTGGCAAATCCTTTAGGAAATAATTCCGATTGTGATTCACTAATGGTGGTAAGAAAATTTTTTGGAGGTCAGGATGGGGTTACAATTTCCCCCAATCCGACTGAGGGAATTCTGAAAATTAAATTCAATTCTGACAACGTTTTCGTGCGAACAATTCTTTTCAATTCATTGGGATCTATTCTCCTGGAAAGTGAAAGATCATCCTTAAAAGCCAATGAACAAACGCAATTTGACCTGAGTCAATATCCAAAAGGGGTTTATTTTTTGAGAATCGATACTGATAAAATAAGCAAGGTAGAAAAAGTGATCAGAAGATAAATTGGATTTCATTGATTCTGGTACAAAGTTTAAACCGATACTCTTTTCACAAGTTAGGTAGAAAAAATATGTAAGTAATTATAATGTTCAACATTATAATACTATTCATATGAAAAAACTGAGTTTTATTCCGGTGTTAATTTTGTTTATAACTGCCCTGCGGGTAATGTCTCAACAACAAACAATTGTTTATCAGCCTGGACCAAATGATGGTTACGATGCTGCGGTTCGCACTGACCACCCCAATCAAAATTATGGAGATGGATATGATTTTATCGCAAATGCCTGGACAGCTCAGGGGAATTTTTTTATTATGCGAAGTTTTATTCGTTTTGATTTCAATACTATTCCTGCAAATGCCACAATTATTAATGCAACTCTTGACTTATTTACGAATGAAACCAGTTCGCATTATCAATTGGATTCGGGGCAAAATCAATCCTTTCTTATACGTGTAATATCAGACTGGCAGGAGAATCAGATAACCTGGAATAACCAGCCATCGGTTTCAACGTCAGGCTATGTTATTCTGCCAAAATCAACATCAAACACCCAAACCTACCATATAGATCTTACGAACCATGTTCAGGATATGGTTAGTCACCCAACATTGAATTTTGGTTGGATGTTCCGACTTGGAACAGAAGAGCGTTACCGGTGCTTGGTGTTTGCATCGAGCGATCATCCAAATGCAAACTGGCATCCAAGACTTACAGTAACCTATACTGTTCCATTTGCTTGCGGGAATCAGTTTACGGATAAACGTGATGGCACAGTTTATAATTCCATTCTGGTTGGAAACCAGTGTTGGATGCAGCAAAACTTGAATTATGGTATAAAAGTAAATGGCAGATTTGAACAGACCAATAACTCCATACCGGAAAAATATTGCTATAACAATCTTGATAATAACTGTTCAATTTATGGAGGTTTGTATCAATGGGGGGAGATGCTTCAATACATCAATGGTGCATCTAATACAACTTCCTGGAATCCTGAACCATCAGGAAATATTCAAGGTATTTGTCCATCTGAATGGCATATTCCATCTGATCAGGAGTGGTGTATACTCACTACTTTCCTTGATAATTCTGTCAGATGTAGCGTTTTTGGGATGACTGGAACGAATGCCGGCGGAAAATTAAAAGAAAAAGGTATCAGCCATTGGGTTATACCTAATACAGGTGCAACAAACGAAAGCATGTTTTTTGCACTTCCAGGAGGAGCCCGGGAAACAAGTGGTACATTTAGTCAACAAGGATATATTGGAGGATTTTGGACATTATCACAATATTCATCATACTCTGGAATTAACAGGGGTTTAAGTTATAATACGGCAACTATTAATAGAAGTAATAATAACAAGGCAAATGGATTTTCAGTACGTTGTGTCAAAGATTGTTTATTACCTACTGCACCTACCCCCGGAACCCATATACCTTCTCCAACACAAATCATTTGGATTTGGAATCCACAAGCCAACACAAATGGTTATAAATGGAGCGATATAAACGATTATGATTCAGCTATAGATGTTGGAACAAATACTTCATATACAGAAACTGGATTATCTTGCAACACAAATTATACAAGGTATATTTGGGCTTATGCTTATTGCGGACATTCACCTATGACAACATTGACCCAATCCACGGTAGCAGATGCTCCTGTTTCTCCGACAGCAGGGACACAAATACCTTCACCGACGCAAATCGTATGGAATTGGAATTCAGTGTCCGGTTCAACCGGATATAGATGGAATACTACTAATAATTTCGATAATGCTATTGAAATGGGCATAAATACTACATATACGGAACAATCGTTAATTTGTAATACTTTATACACAAGATATATTTGGGCCTATAATGGGAATTGTGGATATTCTTCAGTTCTTCAATTGGTTCAAGCTACTTCACAATGTCCTACTTTTTCTTGTGGAAACCAGTTTTTGGATAACCGTGATAACAAGGTCTACAGCACGATTCAGATCGGGACACAATGTTGGATGAAGAAGAATCTTAATTTCGGCTCGAGAATAGATGGATTTAATGAACAGACTAACAATGGAATTCCGGAAAAATATTGTTATGGAGACGATGAGTCAAATTGTGATGTTTATGGAGGATTGTATGAATGGGCGGAAGCTGTCCAGTATTATCACGGTGCAACAAATACAACTTCATGGAATCCGGCGCCTAATGGAGATGTACAAGGAGTATGTCCACATGGATGGCATATACCAAAGCTTAATGAATATTCCACACTTGTAGCTTTTCTTGGTGGAGTGACAAATAGTGGTTATCAACTTAAGGAAATGGGCACTATCCATTGGAACGATCCAAACAATGCCAGTAATTCATCTGAATTTACTGCTCTGGGATCTGGTATTCGCGTTGAAACAGGAATTTTTTATATGATTGGAAATATATTTATGACATGGTCCTCAACCGAGTTTAATGCTGGATCAGCATGGGATCCAGACACACAACACCATGAATTTTATTTTCATTTAGATGCGGCGAATGTAAAACAACAAGGTTTTCCGGTTCGTTGTTTGAAGGATTGAATTACATGGAAGAACCAAAGCTGTTAAAGCATTATTCAATTGAATTATTCCATGTACTATTTTCAATTTGATTTCACCTCAAAAGAAATCATAGTTATTATTATCCGATATTTCATAAAAACTTCCAATTCGGAATTTATTGTCAGTATAAAAAAGTTAGCTTTGCGTTTGAAATTTATTTTAAACGTCAGGTATCCTAGTATCATTTACTTGAAGAATGATACTTCATTTCAGTGGATATGCTGAATCATTACATGAGCCAAGTTTTTAGAGGTTAAATGTCAAACTCATGATAATACGAAGTAAAGCACCTTTACGGATCGGACTTGCTGGTGGTGGAACCGATGTTTCGCCCTTCTCGGATGTATATGGTGGAACCATCCTGAATGCCACCATCAGCATGTATGCTTATGCAACTATCGTCCCCAGGGATGACAATAAAATCATCCTGAATTCGGTCGATAAAAATGAGCACTATTCTTTTAAAAGTACAACTGTTCTGCCTATCGACGGGAAACTTGACCTGGTAAAGGGGATCTACAACCGGGTCGTCAAAGATTTTGTAAAAAAGCCGCTGTCATTTGAGCTTACAACCTATGTGGATGCACCTCCGGGATCGGGACTTGGAACCTCGTCCACACTGGTTGTTACGATTCTCGGCGCCTTTGCCGAATGGCTGGGTTTGCCGCTGGGGGAATATGATCTGGCTCATCTTGCCTATGAGATCGAACGGATCGACCTGGGCATGGCAGGAGGGAGGCAGGATCAGTATGCTGCGACTTTCGGAGGTGTCAATTTTATGGAATTTTCGAAGGACGATAAAGTGATCGTGAACCCGCTGCGAATCCATGAAAAGTACCTTGATGAACTGTCGCATAACCTTGTCCTTTACCATACAGAAACCAGCCGGCTGTCGTCTGTCATCATTGAACAACAATCAAAGAATGTCACTGACCGGAATGAGAAAGCGATAGAGGCTATGCATAAGCTGAAAGAACAGGCTGTGATGATGAAGGAAGCATTGCTGAAGGGAGAACTTGGAAAGATAGGCGAGATACTTGATTTTGGATGGCAATTCAAAAAGAATATGGCCACAGGGATCACCAATCCTTTCATCGATGATATCTACTCAACAGCCATGCTACATGGAGCAACAGGAGGGAAGATCTCCGGCGCGGGCGGCGGCGGCTTTATGTTCTTCTATTGTCCCGGAACTACCCGTTCAGCCGTAATCGAAGCCTTGAAGAAGTTCGGAGGACAAGCAAAACGTTATGAATTTACCAGCAAGGGATTATCTACCTGGACACTTTAGTACATTGTGAAGTGGTGACATTGTGAAGTGGTGACATGGTGACGTGGTGAAGTGGTGAAGTGGTGAGTTAAAATAATTTGGGAAAAGCGAACAGCGAAAAGCGGAACCTGGATTTTACTTTTAAACAGTATATTTGTAAAAAATATAATTGAATGAGAATTACTGAGGCCATTAATGAATCCATTCTTACAAAACAGCGCATCCTTGCTGATGAACGCCTGATTGAAGTGATCCGTGAGGTAGCAGATACCTGTGCGGAATCATTCTGTGATGGCAACAAGGTGCTCTTTTGTGGTAATGGCGGGAGCGCGGCCGATGCACAACACCTGGCCGCCGAGTTTTCCGGCCGGTTCAACTATGACCGGGCACCACTTCCATCAGAGGCCTTGCATGTAAATACTTCCTATCTTACCGCCGTGGCCAATGATTATTCCTTCGATGAAGTTTATTCCCGGATCCTGCGTGGGGTTGGAAATGAAGGGGATGTACTCATCGCCATCTCTACTTCCGGAAATTCAGGAAATATCATCCGTGCGCTCGAAACGGCCCGCGAGATGGGGATCATCACGGTTGGCCTGACCGGAGCAACAGGAGGTAAAATGAAGGATCTCTGTGATTTCCTGATTAATGTTCCATCTAAGGAAACGCCAAGGATCCAGGAATCCCATATAATGATCGGGCACATCATTTGTGAATACGTTGAATCGACTATCTTTCCTAAATAACCCGGGCATTGGAAGCAATAATTCTTGCAGGTGGTTTTGGCACAAGACTGCAGAAGGTGGTAAATGACCTGCCAAAATCCATGGCATTGGTCAATGATAAACCATTTCTGGAATACCTTTTAAACTTTCTGACCGGTCAGGGTATTCAGAAAGTCATCCTTTCGGTTGGCTACAAGCGGGAGATGATACAGGAACATTTTAAAAGCCATTACAAACAGCTTGCTATTTCCTATGCCATTGAAGATGAACCACTGGGAACTGGCGGAGGCATTCTGAACGCGCTGGAACAGGTCGAAGGTGAATCTGCCTTTGCGATGAACGGCGATAGCATGTTTCGTTTCGACCTTAAGGCAATGCAGCATCTTCACCAAAAGATCGGTGCCGATCTTACAATTGCACTCCGTTACCTGGATGATACCTCCCGTTTCGGGACTGTTCAGATAAATTCTGAAAAACGGGTGACAGGATTTATTGAAAAGAACCAGGAATCCGATCCGGGCTATATCAATGGAGGGGTTTACCTGATCAACAAAAATTTCCTGGTGGCCTCTTCTTTCGGAAAGAAATTTTCCATCGAAAAAGAGTGTTTTGAAAAATGTTATAAGGAATCGGGAATCTATGGGTATCCAGCTAAGGGATATTTCCTGGATATCGGGATTCCGGAAGATTACATGACTGCACAGGATGAATTTAAACGATTTGATGATTGATTCCGGCTGGACTCTGTTCCTCGACCGGGATGGCGTGATTAATACACGGATCCTTGGTGGGTATGTGCAGAAGTGGGAGCAGTTCGGATTTCTTCCGGGCGTAACGGAAGCCTTGAAAATCCTTTCCCGGGAATTTTTCCGGATCATCGTGGTCAGCAACCAGCAGGGCATCGGGAAAGGCATGATGACTGAGCAAGAACTTGATATTCTTCACCGGAAGATGATCGCTGAAATTGAAAGCCATGGAGGAAGGATTGACCGGATCTATCATAGTCCCCACCTTGAACGAGAAGGTTCTGTAAAACGGAAACCCAATGTAGGAATGGCGCTCATGGCCAGGAAAGAGTTTCCGGGAATCAAATTTAAACACTCGGTGATGGTGGGCGATTCCATTTCGGATATGATTTTCGGCAAGCGCTTGAAAATGGTTAATGTCTTCCTTTCGGAAGATCTCACCCAGGCGAGGAAAATTCATAACTATATTGATTTTATTTTCCCTGACCTGATCTCCTTTGCGGAAGCATTTTCCGAATCGAAAAATAAATAGGAACCGATTATCCAAACAGCGTGAATCCTGTAACCATCCTCATCACTTTTCTTGCCTATACCGCCCTGCTGTTTATCGTCACCTGGATCACAGCCAGGAGGGCCACGAACCGCGCTTTTTTCATAGGTAACAAAGCATCTCCCTGGTTTGTTGTAGCCTATGGAATGATCGGCGCTTCCATGTCGGGTGTCACTTTTATGTCTGTACCAGGGTGGGTAGGATCCACTCAATTTTCGTACATGGTGCTCGTAGTGGGTTATATGTTCGGATATACCGTCATTGCAACAGTGCTGATGCCGCTCTACTACCGGCTCAACCTTACTTCGATCTACTCTTACCTCGGGACACGCTTCGGTTTCTGGTCATACAAATCGGGCGCTTTTTATTTTATCCTGTCAAGGGTGATCGGGGCTTCTTTTCGAATGTTCCTCATTGTCAACGTTCTACAGGTGTTTGTGTTTGATGCATGGAAGATCCCTTTCGGGGTTACCGTCCTGATCTTTATTATCCTGATCCTCCTCTATACATTAAAAGGAGGTATAAAAACGATCATCTGGACCGACACGATCCAGACAACCTTTATGCTGCTGGCACTGTTCTTTTCCATCGGGTTCATTATCAGGAACCTGGGTAGTTCTCTTCCAGCCATGTCATCGGATGTGATTCACAGTGCCTATTCAAAGATGTTTTTCACCGACTGGCACGATAAACGGTTTATTCTAAAACAGTTGCTCAGCGGTGCTTTTATCGCAATTGTTATGACCGGGCTGGACCAGGAGATGATGCAGAAAAACCTCAGCTGCCGAAGCCTGAAAGACGCTCAAAAAAATATGTTCACCTTTACCGGGATCATGGTTTTTGTGAACTTCATCATCCTTTTCCTCGGGGCAGTCCTTTTTATATACACCGACCGGGCGGGAATAAAAGTCCCTTTACGGACAGATGATCTTTTCCCGATGATAGCCATCCAATACCTCGGTCCTGTTGCCGGGTTGGTATTCCTGGTTGGGTTGATATCGGCGGCTTACCCGAGTGCCGATGGGGCATTGACATCTCTCACTACCTGTTTCAGCATCGACTTCCTGGGACTTGACAAACGCGCAGATCTGAATGAAAAAGAAAAGAAATGGGTACGTTACATGGTCCATATCAGCTTTGCCATAATTTTACTGATGGTAATCATAGTATTCAGGGCCATTAATGACAGGGCCGTGATCGATAAATTGTTTACGATCGCAGGGTATACTTATGGGCCTTTGCTTGGTTTGTATGCATTCGGCTTGTTCATGCCTTACAACGTGAAAGATCGCTGGGTGCCAATAGTGGTAATTGCATCACCGGTTTTCTGTTACTTTCTCAGCAAATATTCGGATGTGCTTTTAGGAGGCTACAAATTCGGTTTTGAACTATTGCTTGTTAATGGAATGATTACATTTGCAGGACTGTTCCTAATAAGAAAGAAGTATGAAGAATGAAAAGTGAAGAATGGTTTTTTAGAAAGCGAACGGCGAAAAGCGAACAACGAATAAAAAGTCAATAATAAAAACAAATCCTTATGCGTAAATTGTTCCTTGGATTTATTTTCATCCTTTCAGGATTTTTCCTGAACCCGGGATTTTCCCAGATAAATGTTTTTCATATTGACAATAACTCAACTCCTTCGGGGAAGGAGGGTGTATTTTATTCACTTCCGCGAACGGTAATCAGGATCGATGTAAACATCGACCGGATAGAGAATTACAAAGGGCCATATTCCGAATATGCCATGAAATACCTCGGATTAAAGAATGTTGTGATGGCCAATTCGGTGGAATATAAGATCATCGGCATGACGGTCACCACATCACAGCAACCGGATCCCGACCAGTATTATTTTCTTGAACTTGCAGGAAAATTGTCGAAGGATGAACAAGCCGGGCTATTGTCATTAACCGAATCAGGATTGATTCTTGGTACTATCCCTGAACGCCTTGACACCGTTGCCAAAGAAGAAAAGATTATCAATAAGGAAGAGCCGGGGTTGGCAACTGAGAAAGATGTCTTTCCTGAAGTCTTTAAATATTCTGCAGATGTGAATTTTTTTGAAAAAGTAGATACTATCATTCGAAAAGTGAATATCGATACGATGACCCTGGAACGGCAGTACCTGAAAAGGACCGTAGTGGAAAAATCCCCGGAACAAAAGGCCAAAGAAGCCTCGGATTATATTGTAAAGATCAAGGACAACAGGTTTAATCTGATCAGCGGTTTCCAGGAAGTGAATTACAACAAAGAAACCCTTGAGTATATGGATTCCCAATTGAAACAAATGGAGAAAGAATACCTGAAGCTTTTCACTGGTATCAGCCTTCATAGTACCCTCACTTTTTCCTTTTATTATACTCCCAACCCGAACCAGGTCAACACAGAAGTACCCATCTTCAAATACATGAAGTCAAAAGGAATGATGGAACTCGACGAACCGGGTGGAAAGATCGTCACCATCAAGGTACAGCGTTCGGGAACCACCAGTACAGTTAACAATTATCTGAAAAAGGGAAACGAAGTAAGCAAAGTTCATGGTTTTTATTATCGCATTCCGGAACTGGCCAGGGTAACAGTAAAAATGGATGAAAACCTGACGGAAGAAACCCAGTGCCTGGTAAGCCAGCTGGGTATTGTTTCCTTCCTGCCTTCAAACAAATGGAAGGTGCAGTTCTATAAGGAAACAGGCGGAATCAAGAGGATGTCGGTAGAATAAATTACAGTGCTTTTCTGATCCTTACAAGTTTCTTTAACAGTTCTTCCAACAGGTCGAGCCTGAGCATGTTGGCGCCATCGGATTTTGCAGTGGCAGGGTGTGGATGTGTTTCGAGGAATATTCCGTCGGCTCCGCAGGCAATGGCTGCTTTTGCTATGGTCTCTATCAGTTCGGGATGCCCTCCGGTTATGCCGGCCGACTGGTTGGGTTGTTGCAGCGAATGAGTAACATCCATGACAACCGGAACTTTTAACCGCTGCATTTCCGGGATATTTCTGAAGTCTACCACGAGATCCTGGTATCCATAAGAGTTTCCCCTTTCGGTCAGGATCACCTTTTTATTTCCGGCATAATTAATCTTTTCGATGGCAAATTTCATAGAAGATGCAGAAGCAAACTGTCCCTTCTTGATGTTGATCACTTTCTCCGTTCTCCCGGCAGCGATCAGCAATTCAGTCTGACGGCAAAGAAATGCAGGGATCTGTATTACATCCACATACAAGGCAGCCCGGATGGCTTCTTCTTCAGTATGAATATCAGTAAGTGTGGGAATATTAAGATGCTCTCCCACTTTCCGGATCAACTCAAGGGCTTTTTTATCCCCTATACCCGCAAAGGAATCAACTCTCGACCGGTTTGCTTTTTTATAGGATGCCTTGAAAATAAAGGGAATTTCAAGCGATTCTGTGATCCTGAAGATCTTTTCTGCAATCTCCATCGGCATTTTTTCATCTTCCACAACACAAGGACCGGCGATCAGGAAGAAATTTCCTTTTGTGGTGTGACTTAATTTCGGGACATCTGGTAACATAATAATTGATAATTAAAACTTTTTCGCTATTTTGCTATTTTGCTATTTTGCCATTTTGCCATTTTCTTAATAGCCATACTTCTTCTTCCACAAAGCTTTCAACTTTGCCCTGAGTTCGTTTTCACGCGCATTATCCTGCGGATCGTAAAACTTTGTACCGGATAGCTTCTCCGGAAGGAATTCCAGATCCACAAAGTTGTTTTCGTAGTCATGGGCATATTTATAGTCTTTCCCGTAGCCGATGTTCTTCATCAATTTGGTGGGTGCATTGCGGATGGGAAGTGGAACCGGCTGATCTCCCATTTCCCGGAAGGCTTTCTTGGCGCTCCGTATGGCTTTGTAGGAAGCATTGCTCTTTACTGAACAGGCAAGGTAGATCGCGGTTTGTGAAAGGATCAGGTCGCATTCGGGATAACCGATCACATTTACAGCCTGGAAGCAGGCATTGGCCAGCAGCAAGGCATTCGGGTTCGCATTTCCGATGTCTTCTGAAGCGAGGATGAGCATACGCCTTGCAATAAAGAGCGGGTCTTCGCCTGATTCGACCATCCTGGCCAGCCAATAGACTGCAGCATTCGGATCACTTCCCCGCATCGATTTGATAAAGGCGGAGATCACATCGTAGTGCATCTCACCCCCTTTATCGTACATGGCCAGGTTCTGCTGGATGATTTTAACAGTCAACACATTGGTGATGATGATCTCTTTTGATTTTTTGCTTTCGGCATTCACAATAAGTTCAAGGGCATTGAAGAGTTTCCTTGCATCACCACCGGAAATGCGCATCAGGGCTTCTGTTTCTTCAATGCGGATCGTGATCCCTAAATTTTTTTCAAGCCTTTCTCTCCCAAGATCCATCAACTTTAAAAGATGTTCCTCTTCGAGGGATTTTAAAATATAGATCTGGCAACGGGAGAGAAGGGGAGAGATCACCTCGAAAGAAGGATTCTCTGTAGTAGCACCGATGAAAGTGACAATACCTTTTTCAACTGCGCCGAGCAATGCATCTTGCTGGGATTTGCTGAATCGGTGGATCTCATCGATAAATAGGAATGGGCTTTCCCCGCTTTCCTTTGCCTTCGCAATGACCTCCCGGACCTCTTTCACGCCTGAACTGACTGCGCTGAGGGTGAAGAATGAACGTTTAAGTTGCTGTGAAATGATGTAGGCAAGCGTCGTTTTTCCAACGCCGGGTGGCCCCCACAGAATCATGGAAGGAACATTCCCTGATTTGATCGCCTTGTAAAGTATGGCATCACTGCCCACAAGATGTTCCTGCCCGATATATTCTTCGAGACTTGAAGGTCGCAACTGCTCCGCAAGGGGAATGATCATGATAATGAAGAATGAAAAATGAAGAATGAAGAATTTAATCCAAAGTTACGATAATTAAGTGTTCTGCAAAGTATTATCGGTCTCTGATCCTGGCTTAATAACAAAGATTCTGGAAAACAATCCATTCTGGTATTTTAATAACATCCAGTCTGACCAAGAATATAAAATTTATTGACCTGATAATGAGCATCATGAACCAAATGTTAAAAAATGTTAAAAAATAGTGGGCAAATTATTTGGAAGCGATGGATGAATTGGTTTATCTTTGCATCGAATTTAAAAATCAATAAACAGATGAAAAAACTCGCAACATTATTAGTTATCGGTGCAGTAGCTCTCATGTACAGCTGCGGCCCAAGCGCAAAAGAATTAGAAGAAAAAAGAAT
>Ga0182027_10006531_pt1 | contig 17423 bp, 17 predicted proteins | sample 712E1DmetaG_FD_121300 | JGI IMG/M metagenome (GOLD analysis project Ga0182027, IMG submission 121300) | Permafrost microbial communities from Stordalen Mire, Sweden - 712E1D metaG (Illumina Assembly) | ecosystem: Environmental > Terrestrial > Soil > Wetlands > Permafrost | place: Sweden... | reverse complement strand
TAATCCCGAACTTCCATTACCGTCATTTTTTGAATTCCCGCTTCTAAAAACGCTTTATGAAGAGCATCAAGTTTGTCGGAATGGACAATTGCTTCGATCTTTCTCATAACAGTTATTTTCCTTTTCTTTAATGTCCTAACACTTAATTATTATTGTCATTCATAATGCCTACCTTATAATATAAGAATAATATATTAATTGTCAATAGTTTATTAACTAAATACCTCTATTGTCCTTATTAAAGGAATGTATTTACATAACGGCGAAACTTTCTCGTTTTTGTTTCTGTTAAAATGTATTTATAAATGACGGATAATTTTACTGGTCAGGAAGACAATCCCTTAACAATGTTTTTCTGTTGGCGTGGACATTCTGGTATGTGCACGACATATTTATTTTAATGTTTTACAAAATTCATTTGTTGCCTCCATCCATTTCATCCCGTACATTGAAACCCACAAACATCAATCAACGTATTGAGGTAGTAATTCATTATGTCCCAACAATTTCAAGGTGATGAAATGCATCCATTCGCAAAATTCGCGGTTCCTCTTCTTAGTCTGGCATTTATAACGCCAGACACATCTCTGGCACAGGAACGCGATCGCAGTAAAATTGCCGATCAATATAAATGGAACCTTGCAGACATTTATCCATCCGATGCGGCTTGGAAAGAAGCTAAACAACGGTTAACAGAGTCCAATCCAGCAGCCGAAAGAAGCGTTTCAATTCCTGCGCTCAAAAAATATAAAGGAACATTAAATTCATCTGCTCAGCAACTGCTTGGTTGTCTCGATCTCGTCACTGAACTCAATAAAGAATTCGCCCGGCTGTATTCGTATGCCAGTATGAGTCTGGATCAGGATACAAAGGTACAATTGTATCTAGGAATGCAGCAGGAAATGAGTCAGCTTGGAGCAGCGTTCAGTGCTGAAGCGGCATTTATCGAACCGGAAATTCTTAAGATCGATCCGGCGAAGGTACAGGGATTCATCAAGGGTGAAAAGAAGCTGGAAATTTATAAACATTATCTGGACGACATTCTTCGCCGCAGGGCACACACGGGTACTGAAGGCGAGGAAAAGATTGTCGCCGATGCCGGTCTCATGTCCGATGCACCGTCCAGTATTCATGGAATTTTTACCAATGCCGATTTCCCCTATCCGGAAGTAACGCTGAGCGACGGGAAGACCGTCAAGCTTGATGCGGCAGGATTTGCTCTCCAGCGAACCTCTGCAAATCGTGAGGACCGCAAGAAAGTTTTTGCAGCATTCATGGGCAAGCTGAATGATTATCGGCGAACCTATGGGACACTATTGAACGGGCAAGTAAAGACAGAACTCTTCTATAAGAATGCAAGGAAATACAATTCGTGTCTTGAAAGTGCACTCGATGCCAGTAACATCCCAACACAGGTTTATCATAGTCTGGTAGACAACGTCAATAAAAACCTTAGCACCTTCCATCGCTATTTGAAGCTACGACAAAGAATTCTTGGTGTAGATCAATTGCATTATTACGACCTCTATGCACCGCTGTTGAAAAATGTCGATCTTAAATACACGTACGAAGAATCGCAGCAGCATATTCTTGCCGCATTAAAACCATTGGGTACGGATTATACCGATGTTCTTAAAAAGGGATTCGCCGAACGCTGGTTAGATGTCTATCCAACCGAAGGCAAACGTTCAGGTGCATACTCCAATGGTTCCGCTTACGATATACATCCGTATATGCTGTTGAACTACAACGGCAAGTATGACGATATGAGTACCGTTGCACATGAATTCGGACACTCGATGCAAAGTTATCTTTCCAATAAAAATCAACCGTATGCCACTTCGCAATATCCGATCTTCGTTGCGGAAGTTGCTTCCACATTTAACGAGGCATTGTTGATTGATTACATGCTGAAGCAAATCAAAGACGACGACGCCCGGCTCTCGCTGCTTGGCAGTTATCTAGAGGGCATCAAGGGAACTGTCTTTCGGCAAACGCAATTTGCAGAATTTGAACTACGCATTCACGAAATGGCGGAAAAGGGCGAACCGCTCACCGGAGATGTGCTAAATCAGGTCTATGACGAAATCGTTAAAAAATATTATGGACACGATAAGAACGTCTGCATTGTTGATGACGAAATTAAATCTGAGTGGATGTATATTCCTCACTTCTATTACAACTTCTATGTCTATCAATACGCAACATCATTTACGGCCTCGGCAGCATTATCTGAGCGTACGCTGGCTGGTGATAAAGCCGCAACAAAAAAGTATATCGAATTCCTCTCTTCAGGCGGTTCCGATTACCCAATCGAATTGTTGAAAAAAGCCGGTGTCGATATGACAACCTCCGAGCCATTCGATCTCACGATGAAGAAAATGAATCGCGTGATGGATGAGATGGAGAAAATATTAGATACGAAAAAATAATTATTTATGAAACCGCCAAGGTCGCGAAGATCTACGTCAATTTTGCGTTCTTGACGGTTCATTTTCTCATATGTCCCAACCACCGAAAATAGATATTGTAGTTCTCGCCGCTGGTGCATCCACACGCCTCGGAACACCGAAACAGCTTCTCCCATATAACGGAACTACTTTTATTCGCAGAACAATCGAAACATCAATGCTTGCTCAGGCTGATTCCGTTCATGTGGTATTTGGGTATGAAGCGAAGAAAATGAAATCGGAAATTTCAGATCTGCAGGTAGATATCGTCTTAAATCCGCATTGGCAAAACGGGATCAGCACATCTATCCGCTCAGGAATACAATCACTTGAATCAAACATCGATGCAGCGATTATAGTTCTTTGCGACCAGCCAAAGTTATCAACAGCCATTCTGAATACGCTTATCGATACCTATATTTCAACACGAGCATCCATCGTCACATGCACATACGCGGGAACCGTCGGCGTGCCGACATTGTACGACCGTCGCATTTTTCCCGAGTTATTAGTTCTGCGCGGCGATAATGGAGCCAAACCAATTATCGAACGCTATGCAGCTGAAAGAATCGAAATTGATTTTTCCGGCGGAGAAGTTGATATTGATACTATTGCCGATCAAGGAAAATTATAACAATGAATACGCCGCTCATGCATTACTCCGACTGGAATACCTGTGTGCGTATCGCCAAGGAGATGTGAAATGTTTATCGGCCACTTCGCTGTCGGACTTGGTGTAAAGAAAGTTGCACCTCAAGTAAAACTCGGAACTCTCTTCTTTGCCGCTCAATTTCTCGATCTCTTTTGGCCGCTGCTTATTATTGCAGGAATCGAACATGTCCGAATCAATCCGAATATCATTCCATTTTTGCGACTTGATTTTTACGATTATCCCATATCGCATAGTCTCTTTACTTCACTCATATGGTCGGGACTTATCGGCGGCACATATTATTTCATCAATAAAAATAAACGCAATGCATTCATCGTTGGCTGTACGGTCTTCAGCCATTGGTTGTTGGATTTCATTTCTCACATACCCGATTTACCTCTTGCACCTGGCTCTTCAACTTTCGTCGGTCTGGGCTTGTGGAACTCGACTCTTGCAACAATCATTGTCGAATCTGCTTTATTTTTAGTTGGCTTCTTCTTCTATCTTCGCACCACAAAAGCCAAAGATAAAACCGGTGTCGTCGCCATTTGGGCCCTCATCATCTTCCTTGTAATCTGCTCTATAGCAAATATCGTTGGCCCGCCGCCGCCGAACGCTGGACTGGTTGGATGGGTGGCGTTGTCGACGTGGTTGTTTGTGCCATGGGGATATTGGATTGATCGGCATCGGATAAATAAAGAAATACAAATTTAAGAGGAGGTATATCATGTATCATACGATTCAAGATTTTCTTGACAACTGGACATCCGAAAGCGATGCTACGATAAAGGTGCTTAAGAACCTGACAGATGCATCGTTGAATCAAAGAGTAACTCCAGACGGACGATCGCTTGGATTCCTAGCCTGGCATCTCGTTTTGACTTTAGGTGAGATGGGCGGGAAAGCCGGTCTGAAGATTGATGCGCCTTCAGAAGACGCACCGGTTCCACAAAAGGCATCGGATATCCTTGCCGCGTACGAAAAGAGCGGGCACTCCATCGGCAATACTGTGAAATCGAACTGGAACGACGGCATGCTTAAGGATGAAATTAATATGTATGGACAGATGTGGACTCGGGAAGCAACGCTTACATCTCTTGTTGTCCATCAGATTCATCACCGCGCTCAGATGACTGTTTTAATGCGTCAGGCTGGGTTGAAGGTCCCCGGCATCTACGGCCCTTCGAAAGAAGAATGGGGACAATTTGGAATGCAAGCTCCAGCGTAACCCGTCTCGGACCCCGTGGATATTTGAATTCCATGGGGTCCGTGGCACTTTCCTCACTATTTACCGATTGCCCTTCCCTACTCACCGAAATCGCTGTAACCTCTTGAGAATTTTCGTGTATCATTATACAGAACAAACTTACAAAGGAGAATTTTATGGAACATGATAAACGACATTCATATGGCCATCTCGGTGTCGGACTTTTCTTATTAATCGCCGGTATTGCTTTGATGCTGGATAAGTTCGATATTTTTAATGCCGGACAAGTTTGGCACTATTGGCCAATCATTATTATTGCGGTCGGATTGGGAAAATTGATGGATGCACAATTTGCATGGGAATATCGAAAAGCTTTTTCGATGCTTTTTATTGGAGCTTGGTTGTTTATATCAGAATTACATATATTCGGTTTAGATTATCATAACTCCTGGCCAATTTTACTTATTGGTATCGGTATTGGCATGTTGTGGAAATCTGCCTACCCTTCACATGTTAGATTTGCAGAGGATCATCACAATGGAAACTAGACGTAATTCCTTTTTTGCTCCACAGTTGGTGTTAGGATTGGGAATTATTCTTGTTGGCATTCTCTTCCTGCTCGGCAACATGGATATCATTGATCCGCACGACTATTTGCGTTATTGGCCGGCAATACTTATGATTGTCGGAATAGCGTACCTCATTCAATGCCAGAATGGCCCCGGCCGAATCTGGGGACTCATCCTGACTTTTATTGGTACTGCAATGTTATTAGATCGAATGTACTTTATTCGTTTCAGCATGTGGGATTATTGGCCGCTAATTCTCGTCATTATCGGAATAATGATGATAGTGAAGAGTTCATTTCTCCGGAGAGGTATAGCTCCTCCATTTGATGAGACCAAAGATGCAAATGATTACCTTAAGGCCATCGCAGTTATGGGCGGCTTCAAACGCTCTAACAATTCGCAGAACTTTAAAAGCGGAGAATTAACCGCGATCATGGGCGGCCTTGAGATCGATTTGCGGGATGCATCTATTAAAGGCGAAGCTATTATAGATATTTTTGCTATGATGGGCGGTGTGGAGATGCGCGTACCGGAAGACTGGCTCATCATTATTGAGGGATTTCCTTTCATGGGCGGCTTCGAAGATAGAACACGCCCTCCCAAAGACACGACAAAACGTCTTATCATTAAGGGTACTGCGATTATGGGCGGCGTGGAAATCAAAAACTAACGATGCACCCGATTCTTTCCAATAGGCGGATGCTCGTCCTCTATCTGGCTATCTGGCTTTCTGTTGGACTGCTGATCGAGATACCATTCGTGTTTTCATATAAAAGTCAATGGGCAGCATTCCTCTTATGCGACGTGCCGTTGAATATTTTCTTTGCGTTCATCTGCCTTTCTTCATATTACTTATGTAAAGTCTTTCCTATTAAGACCACACATTGGTATAATCTTATCTCTATGTTTGTCGTCGCCGCATGTATTGCCGCCGGAATGGAACTCATTATCGGGTACGGCTGGGTTCATTTGATAGATTCTTTAAAAATTACAACCTCCATATCTTCGCTGTACGAGCCTTGGATTGCAGGAATTTTCAGCATTCTCGTACTGATATTTCTCCTTATCGCATCGATGCATTACGTCATAATCGGATTCGAACGTTCCAATGAATCTGAGAGACAAACATTTGAATTGAGATTGCTTGCACAAGACGCAGAGCTTCGTGCACTTCGTGCCCAAATCGATCCGCATTTTCTTTTCAACAGCCTCAATTCAATTAGCGCTCTCACGACAAACGATCCCGACAAAGCCCGGACAATGACGCTGATGCTTGCAGATTTTTTCCGGAAAAGCCTCGAACTTGGGTCTCGCAGCCACATTCCGCTCAATGATGAACTGGCGCTCATTTCAGAATTCCTTACTATTGAACAAGTACGATTTGGCGCACGTTTAAAAGTTGAGCAAGATATAAAAGAAGAATGCCAGAAGGTTATGGTTCCTCCCCTTCTCCTCCAGCCGCTTGTCGAGAATGCTGTGCGACATGGGATAGCGCATCTCGTAGATGGGGGAACAATTCAGCTCCATTGTGAAAGAAGCGGAGACCGGATTGTAATCCAGATCCAAAATCCTGTCGATCTTGATCGACCTCGCCGGAAAGGCAATGGGCTTGGATTGAAAAATGTTCGTTCACGTCTCAACACACTTTACGACAATGAAGCTCGAGTGGATGTTGAGGAAACCAATGAGTATTTTCAAATAAAACTTTCATTTCCGATTCGCCCGCATTAACTTATGTCAATACAGCATACAATTCAAACTATCATTGTTGACGACGAAGAACCGGCGCGGCTCATTCTGCGCGAATTTCTTTCTGCTCATGAGGAAGTCAAAATTATTGCCGAATGCACCAACGGTTTCGAAGCCGTCAAAGCTATCACCGAATCCAAACCAGACCTTGTCATACTCGATATTCAAATGCCAAAGCTGAACGGCTTTGAAGTATTGGAGCTTGTTGATCGACCTCCAGCCATCATTTTTGCAACTGCTTACAACCGATATGCAATAAAAGCCTTTGAAGTACACGCAGTAGATTATCTCCTCAAACCCTTCAGTAAAGAACGGTTAACAGAAGCGCTCGTACATGCAAAGGGACGTTTAAAGAAGAAATCTATTTCCATTCAAGAACTCGCATCTGCCGCAGGAATGAAACCTTCTCCTGTAGAAAGAATTTTAGTAAAAGACGGCTCTAAGGTGCATGTCATTCCTGTGGACAAAATAGATTATATCGAAGCGCAGGATGATTATGTAGCAATCAAGTCGGATGGCAAAACGCATTTGAAACAGGAACGCATGGCAGAACTTGAAAAAGAATTGGACGTATCCAAATTCGTCCGAGTCCACCGTTCATATATTCTCAACCTCGAACGCATCGCTCGCATTGAACTTTACGCAAAAGACAGTCGCATGGCTATTTTGAAAGATGGAACAAAACTTTTGATTAGCCGCGCTGGATATGATAAGCTCAAATGTTTGTTGTGAGCAACAATATTATCTTTGTGATCCACATTCCAATTTTTTGTCCATTGAAAAAGAATCTATGAACTAGCCACAGAAGTTTCACCCCGGACAAATCAGCATCTTATTTTTATTGCACTTTCTTCCCTTTTTACAGAGATTTGATAAAACGTACCAACAAGTCAGGTGACTATATGAAAATGTATTTGTGTCTATTGATAAGTCTTCTCTCCGCAATTGCCATGGGACAAGAAAAAGTGGACGATGCAGCGTTGCTGATGCAGCTCGACCGTGATTTTGATAAAGCCACTGCCGAGAAAGGTGTAAATGGGTGGGTTGCGTATTTCGCCCCCAACGGTTCTATGCTAGGTGATACAAGCAAGCCGACAACAGGTCTTGCCGAAATCCGTGCACAGATGGACCCTGTTTTTAAAGATTCTACTTTAACTCTCCGCTGGCATCCAACAAAAGGCGAAATGATGATCCCCGGAGTTATTGGATATACTGTAGGCAGATGGGAAAGAGTGTGGAAGAACAAAGAGGGCAAATGGATAAAATCCATAGGTTCGTACTCAACTACCTGGAAGAAACAACCGGATGGTTCCTGGAAGATCGTCCTTGATTCCGGTGTTTCAGATGGTCCCCCTGTTGAAATAAAATGAAACAAATAAAATCATAAGAATATAAAATGACTAAAGAATCTTTTGGCGGAATTGATCCCGAAGAATTTCGTAAGATCGGAAAAGAAGTTGTCGATTGGATTGCAGATTATCTGAGGGATGCAGAAAAATATCCAGTGCTCTCACAGGTAAATCCGCGAGACATAAAAAAACAACTGCCCGCAGCACCGCCTGCATCACCAGAGAACATGGAAACAATTCTCGCGGACTTCAATCGCATAATACTTCCGGGCATCACACACTGGAATCATCCCGGCTTCCTCGCATACTTTGCCAACAGCGCATCTCCTCCAGGAATTTTGGCAGAGATGCTTGCCACTGCTTTGAATGTGAACGGGATGTTATGGCGAACATCTCCTTCTGCTACAGAATTGGAAGAAGTAGTGCTTGACTGGTTTAGGCAAATGCTCGGCTTACCAGTGGAATTTCAAGGTGTTATTATAGACACAGCATCCGTTTCCACACTTGTTGCACTGACAGCAGCGCGCGAAGCAGTGCACAAGCGGATTCGCGAGCGAGGGTTATCCGGACGAACGGATCTGCCGCGGCTCTGTTTGTATTGTACCGAACATACACACTCATCAATTGAAAAAGCCGCAATCGTACTTGGAGTCGGGCAGGAAGGCGTGCACAAGATTTCGTCTGATGCAGAATTCAGAATGAATGCAAAAGCACTCACCGCGGCCATCGCCGAGGACAAAAAAAACGGATGGCTTCCGTTTGCAGTCGTCGCGACCGTTGGAACGACTTCTACAACCAGTATCGATCCAGTACCGGCTATTGCAGAAATTTGTCAGAAAGAAAATATTTGGCTCCATGTTGATGGTGCGTACGGCGGATCCGCAGCAATTGTGCCGGAAATGCGCTACGTACTCGATGGATGCAGTCGTGCTGATTCATTCGTTACAAACCCCCATAAGTGGCTCTTCACGCCCATGGATTGCAGTGTACTCTTCACACGGCATGTCGGAACACTGAAGCAAGCATTCAGTCTTGTGCCGGAGTATCTTAAGACCACAGATGGCGAAGTGAACAATTATATGGATTGGGGCATTCAACTTGGCCGCAGATTCCGCGCCTTGAAACTATGGTTTGTCATTCGATCATTTGGCGTGGAAGGCATTATCAGCCGGTTGCGCGAGCATTGCCGGCTTGCACGCGAGTTTGCTTCGTGGGTTGACGCAGAATTGGATTTTGAGCGGGTTGCTCCGGTTCCGTTTAGTGTTGTCTGTTTCCGTTATCATCCAACGAGTATTTCAGACGAGACAAAGCTCGAACAATTCAATGCACACATTATTGAAAAAGTAAATGCAACAGGCGAGGCATTTCTTTCTCATACAAAACTTAATGGTCGTTACATCATACGTCTTGCAATCGGTAATCTTGGAACGACAGAAAAGCACATTACCCGAGTATGGAAATTAATAAAAAACGAAGTTACTCAACTATAATATAGAGGGTAAAGAATGATCAAGCATATTATTCTATGGAGATTTAAAGACTTTGCTGAAGGATCGACAAAGCAGGAAAATGTACTGAAAGTAAAGGCAATGTTAGAAGACATGCGCGGCAAGATACCAGGATTGTTGAAATTAGAAGTGGGGTTAAATTTCGAAAGCAGCGATTCTGCATCCGACATTTCTCTCTATACCGAGTTCGAATCGCGCGAAGCGTTAGACGCCTATCAAATTCATCCAGTTCATATGATCGTCAAAAACATTCTTCCAAAACTTCGCAGCGAACGCAGAGTTGTGGATTATGAAGTGCAATAGGCAGAAAGCTCTCTTTTGGGAGGAATTCAGCAGACAAGACAAGTGTTTTTCATCGCTTGTGCTTCAGCAATACACTCCATAGATTATCTGTACATTCTTCCGTTCTAACCTTTTATAAAGGAGTATTTATGAAACCAATCATTCTTTTTCTACCTCTTCTTTTCTCGTTTGCATTGATATCCTGTTCGATGCATAACGATGAGAACGACTTACGTGCATTCATCGACAAGCATTTGAAAACAATCGAACCAAAATTTAAGGCTTTAAACCTTGCCAGCTGGAATGCCAACGCCACGGGTGAAAAGAAATTTTACGACGAGCAGGCAGCTGTTGAACTTGAAGTCCGCACTATCTTTTCCAACAAAAAAGATTTTGAACAATTAAAAAAATGGAAAGATGCCGGCAAGATTAAAGAAGCCCTTCTCCAACGGCAACTGATCATTATCTACAATAATTATCTCACGAATCAGAATGACACAACATTGATGCGGAAAATTGTCGAAAAAGCCGCCGCTGTGCAGAATAAATTTAATGTCTTCCGCCCCTCAATCGATGGCAAGGAAGTGAACGACAACGACATCGAGAATATCCTGAAGACTGAAAAGAACTCCGCAAAACGGCAGAAAGCATGGGAAGCGAGCAAGGAAGTTGGCAAAGCCGTAGCCGCCGATGTTATTGAACTTGTGAAACTGCGCAACGAAGCCGCACGCCAGTTGGGATTTAATAATTACTATGAGATGTCTCTCATTGCCAACGAGCAACGTGTCGATGAAGTTGTCGCAATCTTTGACGAGTTAAAAACACTGACAGATGACCCTTACAAAAAGCTCAAATCCGAGATCGATGTAAAGTTAGCAAAGAAGTACGGAATCAAGCCGGAGCAGATGATGCCTTGGCATTATCAGGATCGTTTCTTTCAGGAAGCACCCCAAATTGGAACTGTGGACGTCGACAAATATTTTAAAGGGAAGAAAATTGACGAATTAGTAAGTACTTTCTATAAAAATATTGGCTTGCCTGTGGAAACCATATTAAAGAACAGCGATATTTATGGACGCAAGGGAAAATACCAGCATGCATTCAGCACAGATATCGACCGCTTAGGCGATGTACGCACCATGCAAAGCGTTGTTGATAATAAATATTGGACAAGCACGATGCTGCATGAACTCGGACACGGCGTATACAGTTTGAATGTGCGGCGCGATCTCCCCTTCTACTTAAGAAGCGAGACGCACATTTTCGTGACGGAAGCTATTGCCATGATGATGGAACGGCAATCTGAAAATGCCGATTGGCTGCAGGCAATGGTGAATGTGAGCGCCAAGGACAAAGAAACCATACGCGCTGAAGGACAAGAAAACCTGCGCATGCATGCACTCATCTTCTGCAGGTGGACTCAAGTGATGATGCGCTTTGAAAAAGCAATGTACGAAAATCCTGACCAAGACCTGAATAAACTCTGGTGGTCTTTGGTGAAAGAATATCAGATGGTGACACCGCCGGATGGGCGCAACGCACCTGATTGGGCGGCAAAAATTCATCTTTCGCAAGTACCGGCATATTACCATAATTATGAACTTGGCGAATTAACAGCATCTCAGCTTCAGCATTATATTGCAAAAAATATTTTGAAGCAGGAAAACATAAAATCAGTTTGCTTCGCGAATAAACCGGAAGTCGGCACATACTTGAAAGAAAAAGTGTTCGCACCCGGCGCCAGTTTGCGATGGGATGCGTTAATAAAAGAAGCAACGGGCGAACCGTTATCGGCCAAGTTCTTTGCAGAAGAATATGTGAAGTGAATTGATTGATGTAATCAGACAAGTTTGTATGATCTTGTCTTATCAAGTTGAAACGATAAATCATACAACAGATGTGTAATCATTAATGAGGAGACTATCATGGAAGGGTTATATGGCATTGCTGGCATCGTTGTCATCTTTTTTTTCTTTTTGGGAATAAGAATTCTTCGTCCAACAAATCGCGGATTGGTAGAACGGCTTGGAAAATACAGCCATTTCGCTCATCCAGGTTTTAACTGGATCATTCCCGGCATCGACAAGATGTATCAGGTAAACATTACAGAACAAATGATTGATGCCGAACCGCAGGAAATCATTACCAACGATAACCTGAACGCCGTTGTCGATGCACAGGTGTATTTTAAAGTGAAAGACGATGAGCTCAGTGTTAAAAATTCGCAGTATAACGTCAATAATGTCAATTTCCAGATTGTGAATCTTGCGCGCACGACACTCCGCAATATCATAGGTACACTGACACTAAAATCAGCCAACAGTGAGCGCGGCCGCATTAACGATGATCTTCATAAAATCCTCATTCAAGAGACAACGAATTGGGGGATTGATATTGTTCGCGCTGAGTTGAAACAAATCGATCCGCCGAAAGACGTACAGGAAACGATGAACAAGATCGTCAAAGCGGAAAATGAAAAACTTGCCGCAGTAGATTATGCTACTGCCGCTGAAACAGCAGCGGACGGAAAAAAGCGGGCAGCCATCAAAGAAGCGGAAGGAATCCGACAGGCGCGTATTCTCGCGGCTGGAGGCGAAGCTGAAGCTATTCAACTTGTGAATGATGCCGCCAACAAATTTTTTGTCGGCAATGCGCAGCTCTTAAAGCGGCTGGAAACTGTTCAAATCTCTTTGCAGAATAACACCAAAATTGTTGTACCGGCAAACACGGAGCTGGTCAATGTTATCGGCGAATTAGCCGGCGGCATTTTACCGCTGAAAAAAGAGAAGTAGTAAGTATTGACATGCGAGGCACTCTGTAAGTGCCTCGCACTTTAAAGAAAGAACTCCTTGAATTAGCGGTGTTTGTTTTTCCGCTGAATGAGACACTCCCTCATCTTCACTATATTTACGCATTGCGCTTCAAGCCGCAAATTGTTAGCTTATTTCTATCTGAATTGCACTTTTATAAAATCTTTTACGTGGTACTTTGGACGATGCCGAACACCATACTTATAATAGATGATAATGCTCAATACGTCTCTTCATTACAGATAGGATTAGAAGCGGAAGGATATACGGTAATTTCTGCATTGAATCCAATCAGCGGCTGGAAGGAAATGGAACGATGCCAACCAGATATTATTCTTGTTGATTGGGACATGCCGGGACTGAGCGGGATAGAACTCGTAAAGCTTATGAAAGCCGATGTTGCTCACCGCAGCCGTTATATAATAATGATTACAGCCTATACTGGAACGAAAAACGTTGTACAGGGATTAGACGCGGGCGCGGATGATTACCTAGGTAAACTTTTTGAAATCGATGAATTGTTAGCACGGATTCGCTCGGGATTGCGTATTCGCTCGCTGGAAGGGCGTATTTCCGAAGAGACAAGACGGTCAACAGCGCTGGAAATGGCAATGTCAGTTGCCGATAAAGTTGGCAACCCAATTGCTGCCGCGAAGATGTATCAACAACTGCTGATAAAAAATGCGAACGTCGCCAAACAAGTTGAAGTTATAGATTTTCTTAAAACGATTGGCAATCTATTAGATGAGGCTCTTAATCTTATCAACGAATTCAATTCCGTCAAACCGTTGCAATCGCTTCCCGAACCGGATGGCAAAACGATAGTACACCGGAATGACAATATTAAAACCTGAGAGAGAATTTTGAGTATTATAAAGTCAGAATTACAATGTTTGAATTGTGAGAAATCTGAACGCGAGACACCGCTTCTGCATCTCCATTACAGCGGCGAAGAACTTTGGATTTGTTCGCAATGCCTGCCTACACTCATCCACGCACCGCAAAAATTGGCAGGCAAGATAAAAAACGCCGATCAAATCAAGCCTGCTGAAAATCATAAACATTAAAAATATTTTTTATGGCCACGAGACACTACATTCTTTCCGAAACCCATTGGAAAACTGTCAAAGGCAGCACCTATGACGTGGCCATCCTTCCCTGGGGGGCAACTGAAGCGCATAACTATCACCTTCCATACGCTGCTGACATTATAGAAAGTGAATATATCGCAATCGAATCGGCGCGAATAGCCTGGGATCGCGGCGGAAAAATTATCGTTCTGCCAGCAATTCCTTTTGGTGTTAACACAGGTCAGCTTGACATTCCATTAACCATCAACATGAATCCAAGCACGCAGTTTATAGTCTTGCGTGATGTTGTGGATTCGCTTCACCGGCATGGATTGAATAAACTCATTATTCTGAACAGCCATGGGGGGAACGACTTCAAACAAATGATCCGCGAATTGAAACCTCAGTTTCCAGAAATGTTTATTTGTCAGATGAACTGGTATCAAATTCTCGATCAAGCGAAGTACTTTGAAGAACACGACGATCATGCAGGCGAGATGGAAACAAGTGTGTTGTTGCATATCGCACCGAACATGGTTCTCCCTTTATCTGAAGCAGGTGAAGGGAAAGAAAAAAAGTTCAAGCTCCGGGGATTACGTGAACGATTAGCATGGACACCGCGTGAATGGACAAAAGCGACTGAAGATTCGGGCGTCGGTAATCCGAAGAAAGCATCCGCAGAGAAAGGCAAGCGATTCCTTCACGATGTAACAAGTCGCATTGCCGATTTCTTTGTCGAACTTTCCACCGCTGATATTAACGATCTTTATGAAGTATAAAGAGAGAGCAAATATTTCTCGATTAAAAAAGAATATCCTATTGTAATGGAATTCTTTTCCTTCAATAATCAATTACTATGAGTTGGGAATTTCTATGCCAGTCAAAACCATTCTCATCACAGGGGCAAACGGTGAAATCGGACACGGACTGATTGAACAATTATCCGAACAGGGCGGAATGCACATCGTTGCAATGGATATGGTTCCCCTTGAGGAATCAGTGCGAGTACGCTGCCACCGGATTGTAACAGGAGATATTTTAGATACGCATTTACTTGAAACATTGTCCACGGAACATAATTTTGACACCATTTATCACCTTGCTGCGCTGTTATCTACACGCGCGGAACGTCAGCCGACATTGGCACATCGCGTGAACGTGGACGGTTCGCTCAATCTTCTGGAAATCGCTATTACACAATCACGTTTGCAAGGACGCGAAATTCAATTTATCTATCCAAGTTCTATCGCCGTTTATGGTCTTCCCGACATCGTAACGAAACAACACGCCGGCAAAATCAAAGAAGATCAATGGCTGACACCTCGTACGATGTACGGCATTAACAAACTGTATACAGAACAGCTTGGCAGGTATTATGCAAATTTCTATCGCCAATTAGATGCAGAACCGCCCAAAGGATTGGTCGATTTCCGCGGAGTGCGGTTTCCCGGACTTATTAGTGCGGCTACTCTTCCTACTGGCGGAACAAGCGACTACGCTCCAGAAATGCTGCACATGGGGGCAAAGCACAAACCCTACACCTGTTTTGTTCGCGAGGATACCCGTATACCATTTATGGCCATGCCGGATGCAATTACTGCGTTGCTGAGGCTTCAATCCGCTCCACATGAAAAACTGACACGGATGATCTATAACGTGGGCGCTTTCAATCCATCGGCATTGGAAGTATTCGCAATTATTCAGAAAGCGTTCGCGAACCCCAGCGTTACATTTGCATCTGATTACAGGCGTCAGGCAATAATCGATAGCTGGCCGGCGGACGTGGATGATTACGCAGCGCGCACCGATTGGGGCTGGCAGCCGATGTACGATATGGAACGGGCGTTTGCGGAATATTTAATTCCCGCGGTACGGAAACGATATGCAGTAAAATGATACCCGGACTTCTGCTTTAAAACAAAAAACAGATTTCACCTGTCTTTTTCCTTCTGGATTTTTTGCCAATAATTGATTTAATTAGATACAGTGTAATTAATTCCCAGAATATTAATTTTTATATAAAATTCAATCCCATGACAAAAAGTTCTTTACAAATTGCCAGAGCTGACTACAAGCCTAAATTACCGGCAACTTTAACAGGAAATATCGTAGTAAAAGAAGGCGCTGCGACTCATTCTATTGCGCATCAAAATGAAATTAAAGAGATGTTTCCAATTACGTATGGATTGCCCATTTTACATATTGAATCCGGATTAAAACCTTTGCAATCGCCTCCGATAAAAGTCGGGGTTATCCTCTCCGGAGGCCAGGCTCCAGGCGGACATAATGTCATTGCAGGGCTTTTTGACGGCTTACAGACAATGAATAGTAATAGCAAGTTATATGGTTTCTTAGGTGGTCCGTCAGGTTTAGTCGATGGTAAATATATTGAACTGACTGCCCCGCTCATCGAGGAATACAGGAATACGGGTGGGTTTGATATCATCGGCAGCGGCAGAACGAAGCTGGAAGAACAATCACAGTTTGATCAAGGTTTAGAGAATTGCAAAAAGCTGGGCATCAATGCTATAGTTGTTATCGGAGGAGACGATTCAAACACAAATGCCTGCGTGCTGGCTGAATATTATAAGTCAATTAATGCCGGAGTTCAGGTAATAGGCTGCCCCAAAACCATCGATGGCGATTTGAAAAACGACATGATTGAAACATCATTTGGTTTTGACACTGCCTGCAAGATCTATAGCGAGCTTATAGGCAATCTTGAACGCGATGCTTTATCCGCAAAAAAATATTGGCATTTCATTAAGCTCATGGGACGTTCGGCATCACACATCACACTCGAGTGTGTTCTTCAGACGCATCCAAATTATGCAATCATCTCTGAAGAAGTGCAGGAAAAAAGATTGACCATGAATCAGATTGTTGAAGACATTGCAAGGGTTATAAAAACACGTTCTGATAATGATGAAGACTTTGGAATTTGTTTGATACCGGAAGGTTTAATAGAATTTGTCCCCGAAATAAAAAAACTCATTGCTGAAATCAATGACCTGCTGGCCGATAAAGCCGCGGCGTTTAATGCCTTGGAAACTGATGATGAAAAATTCCAGTTCGTGAACAGTCATATAAGTGCCGATTCAACAAAAGCATTTAATTCACTGCCCAAAGACATACAGGTTCAACTCTTAATGGATCGCGATCCGCATGGCAATGTCATGGTTTCGCGTATTGAAACAGAAAAATTGTTGATTGAAATGGTAGAAGAAAAGCTGAAGGAATGGAAGGCTGAAGGGAAATTCAAAGGGAAATTCACTGCGCTTGCAAATTTCTTTGGATACGAAGGCCGCTGTGCAGCCCCGTCTAATTTTGATGCCAACTACACATATTCATTAGGTTATGTAGCTGCCGTTATTATCGGATCAGGAAAGACCGGATATATGGCATCGGTTCGAAATCTTACCGCTCCGGCTGAACAATGGATCGCGGGAGGTGTGCCGATTACTATGTTGATGAACGTTGAAAAAAGGCACGGCGTTATGAAGCCTGTTATTCAAAAGGCGCTAGTGAAATTGGACGGCAAACCGTTTAAGGAATTTGCGAAAAACAGGGGCGAATGGTCTATCAAGTCTTCGTACGTTTTCCCCGGACCAATACAATACTTTGGACCGAGTGAAGTGTGCGATGCGGCAACAAAAACCCTGCAACTCGAAAAAGATTAAACAGAAATATTTGTTGTGAAGTTACATTCAATACAAATCCCCTTCTTCGTGAGGGGATTTTTTGTATCTTAGACTTAAGGTTTTAAATAATAACTTG
>Ga0182027_10006529_pt1 | contig 17424 bp, 11 predicted proteins | sample 712E1DmetaG_FD_121300 | JGI IMG/M metagenome (GOLD analysis project Ga0182027, IMG submission 121300) | Permafrost microbial communities from Stordalen Mire, Sweden - 712E1D metaG (Illumina Assembly) | ecosystem: Environmental > Terrestrial > Soil > Wetlands > Permafrost | place: Sweden... | reverse complement strand
GTCGACGCGCAGACCGACATTTATTCGCTGGGCGTGGTCATGTATGAAATGCTTGTCAAAAAGCCGCCGTTTAACGCGAATAATCCGATTGCAATCGCCTACAAACATGTCCATGAAATGCCCCTTCCACCTTCAGTCAAACGGCGCGACACGCCCAAGAGGCTTGAGCTCATTATTCTCAAGGCGCTCAAGAAGAAAAAAAACGAACGCTACGGTTCGGTGGCGGAAATGCTTGAACACTTGGATTCCGTTGACGTTGATGAAGTCGTAGACCGTCCGACGGTTTCGGTTTCGCGCTACGTTTCACCCAAGATAGTCTTGGAGAACGACCCGAAAACCGTGGACAAACGAATTACCGATAGGCGCGGAGGCGAGCGCAGAAGCCGCAGGCAGCCGTTTAAAGGCATGCTTTTCGATAAAAACTACTGGATCGATTTGGTCGCGGACCAATGGCTGTCGCTTTCCATAAGCGCCGCGCTGGGCGTGGTTTTATTGGTACACATTCTGCGCCACAAATAGAGGCCCCATGCAATTCGACGCCACGCAATCCACGGCCCTCAGCTCGCGGGCGATAGGGCGCACCGGCGAGGAAATGGCCGTCAATTATTTGCTTTCAGCGGGTTATACAATCATATCAAGGAATTTCCAATCTAAAAAAGGGGAAATAGACTGCATCGCCAAGGACCCGCATGGGACATTGGCGTTTATCGAGGTCAAATACGCCAAAACTTCCTCGCTTGGCCATCCTGCTCGCTGGGTAACCTGGGGTAAGCAAAAACGGATAATAGCCATGGCCCGCCGCTATCTCGGCGAGCACGGTTTGAGCAGTCAGGCCTGCCGTTTCGACGTCATTGCCATCATAAACACAAAAATCGAGCACATTAAAAACGCTTTTTTGTCATAGCTGAAACCCGCCGGTTTAATTTATATAACTCAATTTAATACAATCGGTTAGGTCGCGTCGTTAAACAATCGTGTTTCCCTGTGGGAAACGGTATTTTATAAACGCACTTGTAGTTTTTGCAATTTCGGGGTATATTATAGGAGTAAACGCAGAGAACCGTTTTATTTTGATCCGCAAGGAATCACGGCCCCATGGTAGAAATTTTCGAATACATCGATTACCGGAAACTTCTGAGTGACCTTTACAAAGAGGAGAGAAGCCAGTATCCGCATTTTTCGTATCGTTTTATCGCCCAGAAAGTCGGGTTCAGTTCCGCGGGATTTTTCGCGAATATCATTCAAGGCAAGCGAAACATTTCGCCGGAATATATTTTTGGATTTGCGAAATTATTCAAGTTAAAAAAAGCGGAGACGGAATATTTCGAGCTGCTGGTAAATTTCGACCAGGCCAAGAACCACGAACAGAAAAAATATTATTTTGAAAAAATACTCTCGTCGAAGAAGTCGAAGCTTAAGATAACCGATCTTCAAAATTATGAATTTTACAGTAAATGGTATTATACGGCGGTCAGGGAAGTCATCGACATTTTTAAATGGGACGGCGTTGATTATAGCGAACTGGCAAAGAGGATAATGCCGCCGCTTTCGATCGGCGAAATTAAAAAAGCCGTCGAATTGCTTGTTAACATGGGGTTTATCAGGAAGAATAACGAAGGTTTTTATGAACAGACCGACCAATTTATCAGCACCGGCTATGAGGCCAAATCGGTCGCGATCACTAATTTCCTGGTATCAACCATTGATCTTGCCAAAGGGGCCATCGACCGATTTCCCCGCGACCAGCGCAGCATTTCGGCGCTGACGTTCGGCATTTCGGCCGATGGGTATAAGGCCATAGACGAGCGACTGAAAACGTTCAGACGAGAAATATTGGAAATAGCGCGCGCTGACAAGAATAGAGACAGAATTTACCATGTTAATTTCCAAATTTTCCCTATGTCTAAATCATAGCGGGGTACGGGCATGAACCGGATACGTTTAATCGGTTTAACGGGCCTGTTGCTCGGTATTTGCCATTTCGCGTGCGAGAAGACATTAGGCCCTATTACCAACAATAACACCGGCGGGTCGGAAGTTGTTGGGACGCTTGTTTTGAAAACAGGCGGTCCGGCCAAGAATGCCCAGGTTATTGCAAATAGGGTCCTTTTGGATTCGGTTGTTATCGATAGCGTGGTATTTGTTAAGGCGGTGTTTGCGGATATCGGCGGAAATTACAAGTTTGATAGTCTCGATACCGGCAAATACATTCTGGCCTGCAAAGCGGTAAATAATCAAGATACGTTTTATGCATCGATTAATTTTCACCTCGATTCAGTTGCTTCGCCCAAACAGCCTACGTTTAAAGATACTATCGGCATTGATACCCTGTATCGGCCGGGAAGCATTTCCGGTCAAGTCAGTGTAAATTATCCCGTCGATTTACACCATATTTACTGCAATATTCCCGGGACATCCTACAATGCAAATCCGGACAGCATGGGGGCGTTTAAAATAAGCGGCGTTCCCCAAGGAACTTATACGGTACTGTTTTCAAGTAGTGCAACGGGGTTTAGTGTGGCGGACACCCAGGTCCAACGTATTGCGGTCCGACCGGATTCAAATACCAATATCGGACTGATTAAATTGCATTTGTCCGACGGCCAAATTATTCCGGAAATATTGGGTTTAACCGCCAATTATGATTCTTCAACCGATCAAGTAAGTTTGAGTTGGGACTCCATTCCAATTCCTAATTTTGATCATTACCTTGTAATTAGGAAAGATTCTAGCGCCGTCATTATACCTTCGATGCAAATAGATTCAATAAAAACAACAAACGCTTCATTCGTCGACAAAATATCTTTTTCCGACACCCTTAGTTATTCCATAGGGTATAGCATCGAGTGTTTTGATGTGAGCGGGTTTCATAGCCCTCTATCTCAACCTGTAACGATACAGGCAATTGCTCCGGAAGGTAGAACGGTCGACAGCCTTAAAGCGCCCGATTCCGCCGGTGTTTCCGATTTAATTGCAATCACCGCTAACTTTATTAATTCTTCATCCCCGGTTAAGACTATAACCTGGTCAACCTCGATCGGAGATTCGGTCCATGCGATTAATAAAAACTTCGGGGCCGATACGCTTAAAATTTCTTTCGCTTACCCCGGCAGGCAAACGATTTACTTTAAGACTATTGACAACCTTGGAAGAACGAGCAAGGACAGTACGTTTGTAACGATTGTGAAAGATGTCCCTAAAGTTAATTTTATTACCGCGAACCAAACCGTCGCTTTCGGCGCCTCGGTTCAATGCTCTTTGGCAATAACCCATAGCTTTGGCACCTGCACGCTGTCCGTCAACTTTGGAAACAACGCTCCTCTCCCTGCAAAAAATTGGTACAAGAGTCAATCAATCGTATTTGATACGGTTTTTAAAACGAGCAATACCGGTAATATGGAAAAGGTTGACATTAAAATAACCGATAGCCATGGAAATTTTATTGATACCGGTTTTACCCTGACGATTCAACCTGCGATTACCGACCAATGGGTTTTATCACAGGCGGAAATGATAAATCACCATAGTCAACATGCATCCGTAGTTCTTAATGGTCAGCTTTATGTAATAGGCGGAAACAAGTTGCAGCTCGGCGCGGGCGGAAAATCCATTCCGTTTGCCACCGGTTCTGTGGAAGCTTACGATACGCTTTTAAAAACCTGGGTTTCCAAAGATTCATTGTGCGTTTCGCGTTCGGATTTTTCCGCGGTCGTCGTCAATGGAAAAATTTATGCAATCGGAGGAGTAAATAACCATGGATATGTTTCGGCCATAGAACAATATGACCCTCTATCCGGTTGGACGGTTTACGACACAACAAAACAATTTTCACGCGCCGGAACCGCATGCTGCGCCATTGGAAGCAAGATCTACCTGTTTGGGGGAAGAACATTTTCCGATGGAGAAAGCTCTGACAGCGCCTGTCAAAGCATTTTAGTATACGATATAGCATTGAAAACATGGTCGCAAAACCTTTCGATCCGTTTAAATATCGCCCGTTCCGATTTTCAAGCGGTCCCGTTTAAAGGAAAAATCTATTTAATGGGAGGTTTGGGCGGAGATTTGGACGTTGATCCTTTAAAAAGCGTTGAAATTTTCGATACGACGACGGGAAAATGCACTCTTGCTTCGTGGGAATTGCCCGAGGAACTTAATAATTTCTCAGCGGTTTCCATCGATTCCGGAATTTACATAATCGGCGGAATTAATTCAAATTTAAATTCGATCGTTGGTTCCGTCTCCCTACTAAATCCGAATACTGGGGTCCCCGTTGCAAAAGCGCCGATGTCGATCTGTAATGCCGCGGCGTCAGCAATCGGCAATAAAATTTACCTTACTGGCGGTTTAACGGATCTTGGTCCGCCAGCCAATGAATCTTCGGATAGAAATTTATTTATTTACTATCCTTAGTTTAATTGTAAAATATGCGCAAACAAGTTTTTAAAACGCACTCTATTTTTCTCATGCTTGGCGCATGGTTGTTGATTGCAATTTCCGGCACGGCCCTGGCGCAGAGTTCTTTTTCCGTCCTTGACAGTACCGGATATATTTTATTGCAGCCCTATTTTAACGGCAAGAATTGGAAGGCGTCGGTTGAGGACAACATCACTATCAATCTTCCCGACACACTGAGTTCCCAGCAACTTCGCCCGGCGAAATTCGATATCGGCAAATCCCTCGATTCGACTCTTGCCGCATTTTCAACCGCAACCGGCGATTTCTTTTTAATGGAATCGCAGTATTTTCATTATGCGGGCGCTTGCCAGGACGAGCTTGATTTCCTTGCCCCTCAAAAAGTTTCGTTAACGGGAATTGCCTTTACGGGTACGACTCCATGGTATTTAGTAAAAGATACGGCATATAATCTTGACACGGTCAAAATTGTGTTCGGCGTCAGCGGCCAATATTGTTTAGTTGCTACGATCAATTCGGCCACGAGCGCGGTTGTTAAAATTGATACGCTCCACATGCAAAATACCAATACAATTTCGGCGATACAGGGGGGCTATGACAATATTCTTATGCGCGACACATGCATTTTCGTGACCGGTTCAAACGGCATGCTGCGCAGGTTTTCATACAAACCAACGGGTTGGGGAGCGGAAGTTAGGCAAGATATCACCGCTACCGAAACCGTGCTTTGCGCTACTGCAACGTATGCAGGAACTAATTCCGGCAAAATTTATAAGAAAAATGCCGCTCAGGCCTATGCGCTCGATTATTCCGGCAATAGACCCGTCAATACGATTTATCCGCAAGGCGCCATCGGCAATCGAGGCGCTTTTATCGAGAACATTAGCGGCCTATGGCGAAACGACACTCTGGGAACCGGCAATTATCAATATGCGAATTTCATTGAAACTCCCGGAGGCTTCGGCGTCGAACTGCTCGATAACCAATGGAAATATTCCTCATTTACCTATCGCGATACGGCAAGTAAAATTTACTTAACAAGTCCCGTTAACATTCTTACTAATAACGTCGATAATGTTAATTCGCCGTATCTGTATAATCCTACGAAAATAGTTTCTCCAAAAGATACGACAATTTCCATTTATGTTTCCGATCCGGACAGCAATTATTCAGATGTGTCAGTTACATTAAATGGGCTTTCCATGAAAAATGACGGTACGCACTCAATCGGCCCAATTCCCGATACCGATTTCTGCCTTGTAGGGGCGCTTAAACTTACGGATGGAATTTTAAAAATTACTCTAAAAAGAGATTCGGTTGTTTTAAAAACACAAACACAGTTAGGCGCATTGAACGTCAACTGCCTGGTTTGTAACTGGAAAAGCTACAGTTTTTCATATTCACGGCCTTGGTTCGTTGGCAGTAATCTATTTATAAAAACAGGAAAAGACTCCTTGTGGATTTATAATCAGGCAAAAAATTCTGTGACTACTGTTTCGGAAAGCCCCAATAATTACCCAACGAATTCTCATATTAGAATTACCGGTAACAAATTGATTTTAAATCTTAAATCATTTGATATGAAAAAAATAGTTTCCATCTGTCTTTACGATTTTGCCGGACGAAAGTTAACTTCCATCCCAAATAATGGGCAAACGACCTTCGAAATTCCCCGGCCTCTCATGTCGGGCATCTCCTGCCTTAGCATTAATTTTAGCGATGGCTCCACGCAGCGCCAAATCCTACCGCTGTTGCGATAGCTCATTAAAGCCTCCGAATTCATAAAAAAACACGGTTTTTTAATAAAAAAAACCGTGAAACGCCTTCTGCTAAGACGTTGTTTTCAGGCTTTCCCTATGAAAATAATTGACAAGGGGTGTATTCTGTAGGGAAACGGTATTTTTACCGTGCTATTGTGCAATACCGAAATTCTTGGTATATTAATGACGGAAGAATAAAACAATACCCCAACCAAGGAGGTTTGCATGAAACGGATAGCTTTGTTTGTTTTACTGGTTTGCATGGCATGGAGTTCAAGCTTCGCCATTGGGGCGCTTTACGCCAGACTAGCCGGCACAACCGGCGCTTCTACGCCGTTATGGCTGTCAAATTACCAGGCCGACGTAACCATTACCGACCAAATCGCCGTCACGCATGTCGACCAAACCTTTCAGAACCAATCGAATATGACCATGGAAGGGGTTTTTATTTTCCCGTTACCGGACAACGCAATCGTAACGGAGCTTGCACTTTGGATCAACGGACAGCGGGTCGTTGGAAGCGTCATGCAATCCGATACCGCCCAAGCGGTATATAATAGCGTCGTCAGCAGAAGCATCGATCCGGCTCTCCTTCAGTATTTGGGCGGCAATGTTTTCAAGCTTTCGGTCTATCCGATTCAGGCTGCGGGCAATCCCATGAGCACGCGACGCATCGAGATTACCTATGCTGAACTGCTTCCGCTCAATGCGGGCCATGTTGAATACACGTTTTTCATGAAAGCGGTCAACATGTCGTCAAAGCCCGTGGGGAAGGCCCTGGTTACATTCGATTTAACGTCGCAAAAGAACATCGTTTCCATTTCGTCGCCGACGCATACCGCCCCTCAATTATCAATAGTCAAACAGAGCGACACGCATTATATCGGGACATGCGGGAATGAAAATACCCTTTCCGAGACTGACTTCAAGTTGGATTATCAATTCCAAAATACGGCCTATGCGCTGAATTTGCTTACCTATGCCCCTTCGGGAATGTTTTTTGACACTACCGGCGACAATCCCTACTTTTTACTATGGATTACTCCGCCGGACAGCGCTAAACCGATCAAGAAAAACATTACCTTTATCGCTGATATATCTAGTTCGATGGATGGGACAAGAATCGCCCAAGTCAAGCAATCGCTTATTGCGATGGTCGATACGCTGGCGCCTTCCGATATGTTCAATATTTTAGCGTTCTCAACAGCGGTCCAAAATTTTCAGCCCAATCTGGTCGCGGCCAATCCGGCCAATAAATCGGCCGCAATAGCCTTTGTTAACCAGCTTACCGCAATGGGCCTTACAAACATGCGGGACGCTTTTAAAGCCGCTTTTCAAAGCGCCTGGGATGATACCAGCGTCAATGGCATCGTGTTTTTGACCGACGGAATGCCTACCTGGCCCGATACCAATTCCGCGGCGATACTGGATTCCGTTGCGGTCTATAACAAGAAACAAGTCGATATTTTCACTTTTGGAATAGGCGATCAGGCAAATAGCGGTTTCCTGAAGAATCTTGCGAACAACAATAGCGGCATTGCAACCATGATTTCCGCCGATGACAGCATCAGCTCTATTATGATTAATTTCATGCATACGATTTCATACCCGCTCATTAAAAATATCACCATGAATTACGGCGGGCTGCAAACGTCCGACGTTTTGCCGAGCCCCATGCCGAACCTTTACGCGGGAAAACAATTGACCCTTCTGGGGCGGTACGCAAAATCCGGGCTTTATCCCATTACTTTTAAAGGGACGAGAGCGTTGGATTCGGTGATTTTAGCGCAAAATCTAACGTTCCCTTCTTCCGCTGAAAACCAACCGTTCGTACCGCGCATGTGGGCGTCGGCGAAAATCGATTGGTTGCTCAATGAAATCGCGATGTATGGGGAAAAACCCGAATTGAAAACCGCCGTCATTACGCTCGGAAAAAAATACTCGATCATTACGCCGTATACTTCCATGCTGGTGCTTGAACCGACGGCCACGCTCCCGTATGAGGACAAAACCGCGGTAGGGTCGAAAACATTGGCGCTCGTGAATTCTCCGAATCCGGTCACCGGCTTTACTGCGATCCGGTATTCAATTCCAAAAATGGCCGTCCCGCAAAATATTTCAATTAAAATTTTCGACGCACGGGGCCGTTTAATAAGGACTTTGGTCAACGACATTACCATGGGCGGAAATTTCTTGGCCCGGTGGGACGTTAAAAACGACAAGGGGTTTTTCGTTCCCGCGGGAATGTACTTTGCCGTTTTGCAAATAAGCAATGGAACGCATGCGATGCTCTCCATGAAGGTAATTCGATAACGAAAGCGCGGTTAAAATGGTGGACCGGATTATGCACATGAAAAACCAAAGCGGCCCGTGCGACAAAACGGCGATTTACGGGCGCTATAATCCCGAACAGGAAGAAATAGCCGGGCTTTTAAAACATATTGGAACGTTTGGCGGCTATTTGGATTCGCGGGTCCGCGCCCTTGATTTTGCGTGCGGCGTCGGGGAGTCGACAAGGGCGCTTTCCCCGTTTTTTAACCATTGCTATGGGGTGGAATTTACCGAAAGTCTTATAAAAGAAGCGAAAGAGCTTAATGGGGATTATAAAAATTGCACTTATCTACCGAATACCGAAAAACGCTTCAAGCTGTTTCCCGACGACTATTTTGATTTTATCCATGTCAACTCCTCGCTGCAATATTTTCCTGAAAAGAAGGTCGTTAAAACCTATTTATCCGAATTCGTGAGAACGCTCAGGGCAAAAGGGGTTTTGGTGTTCGAATTGCCGAGCTATATTCCGCTCAAACAACGGTTGCAACCGAACAAAACCTTGCAGGTCATGCTCAGAATGCTTGGATTTAACGAGCGCTACAGCATTGAAAAAATGAAATTGCATCCTGTCAGGTCGATTTGCATTCCTGAAAATGAAATAACGCTCTTTACGGACTTACTAGGGGCCAAGATACTGGATGTCAAGCGCTCAATCGCGCACGCGACGGGCATGCAAATTAGGACGTACTTTGTTTCAAAAACCAAGATGTGGTATTAGAAGCCCTTTTAAATGCCGATAACCGATACATTCTAAATTAACGGAAACCGCGCCGCAGTTGAAAGTCCAATAGCCTGCCGTTTGAAGCTCGCCTGTCAGTTCGTTCATGAACCGGCCTTACTTGTTATTTCTTCCTCCAAAACTGTCGCTCTTATTATATTTCTATTTCGTTCGGTTAATTCCCATTACCTCAATTTGTTCAGACCCAAATTTTAAAGAGGCAACGGCCCCAAAATCATGAAAATATCTAAAAAATGTCCGGTTATTATAAAGCTGCTTGGTTCCCCCAGAGATTGGCAAAATTACTTTTTATGGAGTAATTTCTGGTCTAAAATTCTCTATAAATACGTAATGCCGATTTCCGGAAAGAAATTAAGTAAATGGATGCTTTCCACTTCCCGCGGGAAAGTTTTAACTGGTGAACAGATAGATAAAATACTTCTAATTAAAGCCGGTGGGCGTTTAGTTCGTCTATCTACAAGTATGCCCTATTGCGGTGTTCAGGAATTTAATTTGGAAAATCCCCTCCCTATTGCAGTTTACGAATGCGCGTGCAGGTCCTTCAGAAAAAAACCGTGCTTGCCATTGCAGGTTTGCTTGGTTATCGGTAAGTCCCCGATCAATTTTATTGAAAAATATTTCCCTCATAAAGCCAGAAGAATCGCGCCGGAAGAAGCGCTTGAAATAATTAAAAAACACCGCAAAAACCGCGGCATGAATTCCATTTATGTAAGTAGGAACGCCATAAATATTTGCAATGATACAAAATGCTGCTGCGGAATTTTAGAAATGATACGTAAATTTAATTATCCTTTATTGCATTCTTCAGGTTTTGTCGCTTCCGTTTTGCATGAAGGCGAATGTCTTGGATGCGGGATTTGTTCGAAAGCTTGCCCATTTAACGCCATTACCATTGAAAACAAAAAGGCCCATGTGCATTGGGAAAAATGTTTCGGTTGCGGAGTATGTCTTAATTCTTGTTCCAAGAATGTGTTTGAACTAATCCGGGATGAGAATAAGGAGCCGGTGTTGGAAATAGAGACTTCGGTAAAACGATGATATTCCAGATTATTCTTTACATTTTATTAGGTATCCTTGGCCTGCTCCTTCTTATCACGCTCATTGGCTTGATAGGCTTTTTTCTTATTTTCCGTTCCTGTGATAAAGACCGCTCGGACCTCACTTTTAATTTCAGATCCTCCGACAAGCCGGTCGATGTTGAATCAATGGAATTCAAGGAGCACATTATAAATAGGCTCTATGAAATTTACGAACAGAATGGGTTTTTCCCGACATACGTGAAAGTGTTCTTGTCTGGGGACAAAAGGTGGGACATTAGGGCGATGTGGGAGAATTTTGTTAGGGAACCGGATATTCGCTGGCAGATTTTGTTTTATGCAATCCCGCAAATCCTTCTCAAAAAACGACGGCCGATTAGTTATTCCCTGAAAATCTCTCAAAACGATTGGTTTGCCAGCAAAATGCATTTCCCCATTTTTTCCGCATTAGTTGTCGAACAGTTAATCCACTTCTTGATGAATAACAAGCTTGACAATGCCGAATTATCTAAAAAAGCCGAAGCCCTTGTAGATCGGACGCTTGGCCAATTAATTGATAAAGGTGGAATGACGGAAAAATCAAACAAGGTCCTTTACAAGACAATTGATAGCGCCGGGATCGCCAACCCGATATTCAATCTCGTTATGAATAAGTCTTGGTCATTTCCCGACTGCGACACAACGGGGATCTTGTTGTCGGTTTATCAGCTTTATTTGACCGCATCCGAAAAAGGCTACTTTAAGGATTCTGGAAATGTGATTGCAAAAGTGATAAACGTCCTTCATGAAACACGATACGTAAGCGAATTGTCGGGTATCTTTAGGGATGTTTATAGCTATACTCTTCCCATTGGGCGCAGGCGCCTTCGACCCGGTCTCAAGGCGTTTTTGACCTATTTCAGCCAAGGAATGAATGATGCCGATTCGTCAATCAATATCGACGTTCTTCAAGCTTTGGCGATTAATTGGGAAACCTGGCAAATAGAATCAAATGATCAAGTTTTAAAGCAAATTAATTCAACTTTGGAATATCTTCATTTTTTGGCGGTCAACAACCTGTTGTTTTCCGAAGGTCTTTGCCAATTTTACACGTACACGGCACTCACCTATCTTTGGGGAAGATTTGCCTCGGCTTTCAACAAATTAGGCGAAATTGATCGAAAGAAATTTGACCAATCGGAGTTTGTCCCGATTATTCACCAGTGTATTCTGGATTATTGGATAAAAACATTTTCAAAAAATAGGGTCGAAGTGTCATGGAATATTTTTGAGTATTTGCTTTTAATCGAGGCTTTTCCTATATTATCGGACGAACTAAAACGATTGCTTGAAAATACTGTCAACCAATTGACCCCTAATGAATTAGGATATGAATTCTTTTGCGTTCTTTATCCCTTAAAAACAATTTATAGCAGTCCATCGTTTGTTTTTACGTTATTGCTTAATATTTAATCGAGTTTTACTCTGTCTTGACAATCGCATTGAAAAATGAGATAATTAAAATTTAGCTATGAGTAGAGATAATGATGATTTTACATGGCATTACCGATTTGGCGTTTTTCACGACCTTTCTTCATCTCATTTGCTTCTTCCTGTTTTTTGGCGGATTGTTATTTGTTACAGTTGAATTAGCTTCCAAGTTCGATAGGTCTTTCTTATTTTCGGGCTTGTTGCTTTTGTTTCTTTCCCTGATGATGGGACTTGCCCTTTGGGTTGATCCGAAAAATTGGTCGCCAATTGAAATTCTCAATATTTCACGTTTTTTCAACTTTGTAGTTTGCGTCGCAGTAATTGTTTTAATTAATTATTTGATGCTCATTACAAAACGTTCAAATTTGAAATTGCAGCGAATGACGACTTTCTTGGCAATAATTTGTATTTGCGGAACTTATTCGAAAAGCGTTTTGCTAATTCAAAACAACCACATCATGGCCGGGTATCTCTATAGGGCATTTTTTACCTCGCTATCGGCGTATTGTCTATGTGTATCATTGTATTTATTGCTTCCGGCATTGCGCAGCTTTAAAGGTGAATCTAAGCAAATGATATTAATTCATTTGGTTGGTATTCTAACCATCGTTCCCGCTGGGTGTATTGCTACAATAATTACTATACCTGAACCGTTCATTAATCCAATTAAGCCTGCTACTATAATATTATTTAGCGGGTTTTCATTGTTTGGGTTTGCAATGACAATTTTATTCATCCAACGCTTCATCCTCTTAATCAAAGACCGCCAGGTGGCCTTTGAAAAACTTGAAACCGCCTATACCGAACTCGACCAGGCGAATTCGCTCAAGGAAATAGGCCAATCCACCGCAATCATCAACCATGAAATCAAGAATTTCACTTTCGGAATTTCGGGCAATGTCCAGCTCATTCTCGATTACGACAAGCTCATAAGCGAGCCGACGAAAAAAAAACTGACCGCCATCATTGAAACAACCAAACGCATGTCGGATTTCAGCATGGATATTTTGGAACTATCGAAGGCAAAAATTTTAAAAGAAAAAGTCGAAATCAGCGTTTACGGCGTCATGCAGCGGTGCATTGAAAACCATTTTGCCGCGAAAAAGCGCTTTTTTTCCTTCAGCGGTTTTGAGCAGGACCCTTTAATCCACGGCGACTGGAACAAACTTGACCATGTTTTTGTCAATGTTTTCAAAAACGCCTTTGAGGCCGAAGCGACGTTTATTCGGATAAAGGCCATTAAAAGCCCCACGGTTTTGCTCCTGACGATTGAGGACGATGGAATAGGATGCGATGAAAAAGCTTTTAAACAGATTTTCACCGCTTTTTATACGACCAAAAAAAATTCCCGCGGCACGGGGTTGGGAATGCCGATTATTAAGTCGATCGTGGAAAGCCATGGGGGATATATCAGCGCGTATTCGAAGAACCTTATGGAAGGGGGCGGCCATGGGTTGGTCCTCAATGTAAGTTTCCCGACCTATTCGCAGCTAAACGCCCAAACCGATATTCCCAAACAAAACATTGTCCTTATCAAAGAAGGGATCGAAAACATCGGACCGGTCATTCGGGTTTTCCAAAATGTCCATTTCACCCCGCGAATCGTCCAACTCCTTTCCGACGTGGATGGCAGGGAATTTTCCATGGGAAAAATGATGGTCCTGGCAAACCCTGAAAATATCGTAAAATTACAAAAAAGAAACGAGAAATTCCGGGCATACGCGCTCATGGCCGGAAACGATAAGCAACCGACGGTGATGAACGTCTCGCGAGAGGGCCCGTCCGAAGCGTTTTCAGAAGAGTTCGTTATCGCCAATTTCGTCTTGGCCGATAGGGAAGCGGCATGAAGTAAGCATCCGCCGGAAAACCGGACCGTTAAGCGAAGCTTAAAATAACCATTCCTCCCGCGAAAACCATCAAATCCAATTCACTTAAATAAACCGCCTTTTTTTGCGAGAGCATTCCCGCGCAGTTCAAACCGATATAAATCATCGGATAAAAAGCCAACGCAAGAAGCAGCATACAATGCTTGGCATTAATCGCGCCCGATAGGTGCATGCCGATAAGCGCGGCGATCCAAAGACAATCGATTGCCCCGATCAGTGCGATTGTTTTAGTCGTTCCGATAAGCGTGGGGAGCGTATGGGCCTTGGCGATTGTGTCGCCCACAAGGTCTCTGATATCGTTAAAAACCGTGTTGTTGAACGTGGAAACGCACAGTGCGATCATAAGCGCATAAAGAGGAACGGTGAAGCGAATCGGATTATTTGAAAACATGATCGGCACGAGGAATATCGATGCTCCCCAGAAAAAAGAAACGACCAGGTTCTTTACCAAGGGAAGTTCTTTCAGGCGAATGAAAAAGAGTCCCCTTGATTTGGCATACCAAGGAATGAGTTTATACGAATAGGCAATTCCGACGGCCATAAGTACAATATGGTATTGGGTAAGCTTGCCTTTAAATATCAGCAGCGCTATCGAAAGCGCCATCGCGGCGATGCCGATTTTAAACAGTACCGTCGACCTTGAAAAAAACGCCGATTTTTCGCGGTCATTTATGGAGTCTTCCTTTACGTCTGAAAAACAATTCAGTATATAGATTGAAAAAATCAACCCGATGCAAACCAGTAACAACAGGGGCTCCGGTTTTAGGTGCAGATAGAGCGAAACCGAGCAAACGCTTATTACTCCGGCAACCGGCAAGTAGAGGGTAACGAGGACCGGTTTAAATGAAGCCCCGAGTTGGGAAAAGGATGCCGCTGTTTTCATGAAAACCTCCTTATTTGAGAAGTTAATAAAAACAACCGACCTTAAATAGTCCCGAATTTATTCATCTTAAACACAGTATATAGTATTTAACGATTAAATACACGATATATATAGTAGTTAATTAAAATGCGGCTATTTTAGAATGTTTTAATAAAAAACAGTAATTAGTGGCATGAGCGCCGGCGCAATGGTATAAGCGGGAGGGCGAAAAGGTTAGAAGAAAAAACTCCAGGTGAAACCAAGGTAACCAATAACGGCAATGAACCCTGTTCCCGCGGCATAGGGGCGCGAGGCGGCCGGTCGAGTGAGGAGATATGCGGTAACGGCGGTTGAAACGCTTGCAAGCGAGACGCCGCCGTAGCGAAGTATTTCCCTTTTAGCAATTAACGGGTCCTTAAACGGCGCCGCGGCGACGGGGGCTGCCCGGGGCGCTTCGGTTTGGGGAACATTGCTGTAGGTCTGGTCGGTCGGCGCCGCTTCCTTGCCTTCAATTGTCAAGTTGCTTTTTCCGTTTTGCTTGAACGTGATTTCTTCGAGCCTGATGAACTTCGTTTCCGAAATTATGCCGTAGACCGAAAAAAAGATTTTGCAAAAGGACAATGTCGCGCCTAACGCGTCGGGATGGATATAAATGCCGTTCCAATCAAAGGGATTGGGATACAGGGCGGTTGATGCATTGAAGGCGCGGTCGTTTTCGGAAGTGAAAACAATCGGACGGTCTTTCGTTCCATGGGCAATGAGCTTTCCTTGCACATGAAGTCCCGTAAAATTTTTAAAAAGAAAAACGGTCCCCGCGGCGATAGTGACCGATTTGTTGACCGGGACTTCAATGTCGCCAACGACAATAAAGCCTTTCTTGGACGATTTGACCGTATCGGGCAAGGGCCCGGCAAGCGTGTCGAAGAAGGAGGTTTTGTCGGGTCCAACGGATGTAACGAGGGAGTCGAGCGTTGTAATTGAAAATGAATCAACGGCTTTTTGGGCGTAAGAAATTTCAAAAACCAATATAAAAAAAATACCGACTATTCGCATTCCATTAAAATATAAGATTTACTCGCCGGTTACGGGGGTATTTTGCATTTTCATTCCCATTCGCTGGATTTCGCCGATCGCTTTCTTATTATAGGGGTGGTCGGGGGTATTTCGGAGCATTGAGCGAAGCTGCCACCATGCATCGAGGGATTCCTTATACGTTTTCTCCAAATGGTCGGCGTCAAAAAGCGCGGTTGCACAAAGGGCAGAAAAATAGGACGTTTCGAGCTTTAAGGACTCGTAATCCATCAGAACATGCGGCGAGGAAAGCGATTGCGACAGCAATTTTTTGCATTCTTCATAATCATGTTTTTCAAACGCCAGCCGCGCTTTTGCAAGATAGAACTCCCCGTCATTGATCGAAACCGACCGTACAAAACCGGCGTAGGCGCTCCTGCTCGCCGTTTTGTCAAGAGCGCGGAGTTTAAGAATGAGCGCCTGGGGCGTTTTCGCCTGGAGCGTGGTAAGCCGCTCAAAAAGGCGCAGGACCGTTTGATAATGCTTGGCCATCGATTCCTTTTCCATCATGGCCACATAGTCCTCCGGTCCGGATTTCTTCGGCGGCCGGCCGGCGGGGGTTTGCGGCGCCGCCGAATCGTCAGGTGACGGGGATTGCGCGGTATTTTGCCTTGACCCGCCGCTTTCGCCCTCGGCCTGACGGATTATCTGAAGTGGAGCGGCGGGCCGCCATCGGGCGAAGAAAGATGTAAAGCGCGAATGATAGTGTACCGCAAAGAGCGCAAGCGCCGCGAGCAGCAAAGTCGGCGCCCATGCGAATCGCACAATGCGGGGGCGAGGCATTCTAAGGATTTCCCTTTGGCTTGTGGCCGAAACGGCCTCGGCAAGGGCGTCTTCCGGAGACTTATTTGTCAATGATCGGTGGATTTTCTCCAGGTCGCGCATCAGCTCGGCGGCTGAAGCGACGCGTTTTCGAGGGTCATGCTGCATGCATTTGTAAATCAATTTTTTAAGTCGATTATTGACGACAATACCGTGCGCTTCAATCGGTTTGAATTTGTTCTTGGATTTATTGGCGATGAGGTGCGCGAAATTCGTTTGGGGGAACGGGTTGACGCCGGTGACGATTTCATACATGGTGACCCCGAGCGAATACAGATCGGAGCGCTCATCCAATTTCTTTTTTTCAAGTTGTTCGGGAGAAAGGTACTGGAGGGTCCCCGAAACAATGCCGTCCATTGTCTGGAAGGACACGTCAACCGGACGGGCTATCCCGAAATCCATTAATTTGACCACGCCGTTGCCGCACACCATGATGTTCAGCGGTTTAAGGTCTCGGTGAATGACGCCGTGGTAGTTTTTGCCGTAAATGGCGTAATTCTGCGTATGGGCGTAGTGCAGGGCCTTGCAAATCATAATGGCCACCGAGGTGCACGCAACGCCGGGCAGTGCGCCGTGTTGCGCCAGGACTTGGTCGAGGCCAATGCCGTCTAATTTTTCCATTTCGATGAACGGCAGGCCGTTCCACTCGCCAACGCCATGGATTTCAATAATATTCGGATGTTTTAATTTCGCGCTTATTTTAGTTTCGGTTTGGAACCTGCTTTGGAAAAGATCGGCGGACCCCGCGTTGATGATCTTGACAGCGCGATAAATCTCAAGTTGCCGGTTCCAGATTTCATAGACTGCGGCCATGCCGCCACGTCCGATAAGCCTCGTAATGGTCCCTGAACCGAGCGGGGTCCGTTCGCTCCCATCGGGAAGAACGACGGGGGCGACAGCTTGGGTTGAGGGGGATTTTCTCATGTGGATACTAGTTGAAATTCGAAGTGGTACATAGTACAATGCATTATTGTCGCGCGGTCCTGATACGGGCGCCAATGGGTACGAAACGTCTCTTTTAAAATAATATTCT
>Ga0182027_10006528_pt1 | contig 17426 bp, 3 predicted proteins | sample 712E1DmetaG_FD_121300 | JGI IMG/M metagenome (GOLD analysis project Ga0182027, IMG submission 121300) | Permafrost microbial communities from Stordalen Mire, Sweden - 712E1D metaG (Illumina Assembly) | ecosystem: Environmental > Terrestrial > Soil > Wetlands > Permafrost | place: Sweden... | reverse complement strand
GGGGGGTCGCGATGAGTCCGAGCCGCTTCGTGGCCGTAGGCGGTGCGAACGGAACGCTGGTGCTCACTAGTGACGACGGCATCACGTGGTCGAGCGCCACAACACCAGCCGCCAGCAAACTCCGCGCCGTCACCTGGGGTAACGGCCAGTTCGTCGCCGTGGGCGCAGCCGGCACATTGTTGACGAGCCCGGATGGAAGGACATGGACCCTGCGCGGTTGCGGCGCGACCGAGCGTCTCGACGGCGTGATGTGGACCGGCAGCCAGTTTTATATTTTGGGTGAGACCGGCAAGTTCTACAGCTCGGCCGATGCCGTCACCTGGACCTCCAGCCAGGGCAACCCGCCGACGTGGATCGAAGGTCTGGCGTGGAGCGATACGCAGTATGTCGCGGTCGGTGCCGGCGGCAGAATCGCGACCAGCCCGACCGGGGCGTTTTGGACGGCGATTTCCAGCGGCGTGACTGGTATCATTCACGGCGTGACGTGGAGCGGCGTGCCGCTGACGCCGACGGGCAATCCCGTGGCGTTGACCGACAATCTGCGGCAGATGCCGGCGCTCTCGGCCCAGCCGACCGCACAGACGGTGATCGCCGGAGGCAGCGCGACGTACAGCGTCGCCGCCAGCGGCGCCGATCCGATCGCCTACCAATGGAAGAAGAGTGGAGTGGCCATCGGCGGCGCGACCAATGCGGCCTACACGGTGGCCAACGTAGTGAGCACCGATGCCGGCAGCTATACGGTGACGGTAAGCAACGCTTTTGGCAGCGTGACGAGCGCCGCGGCGGCTCTGACCTTGCGCGGGCAGGGCACGACCGGGCGGCAGTTCGTGGCGGTGGGGGCCAGCGGCACGATTTTGACCAGCCCCGACGGACTCGCATGGACGAGCCGCACCTCCGGCACGACCAAGCGGCTGCGCGCGGCTGCGGCGCTCGGCAATCTCTTCGTCGTGGTGGGCGAAACGGGCACGGTGGTGACCAGCCCCGATGGCGTCGCGTGGACGGCGCGCAGTTCCGGCACGACCGAGACGCTGCGCGGCGTGGCGGCGAGCCAGAGTCGTTTTGTGGCGGTAGGTGGCGCGAGCGCGGCATTGGTGCTCACCAGCGACGACGGCCTTGTCTGGTCGGCCGTCGCAACTCCCATCGCCAGCAAACTCCGCGCCGTCACCTGGGGTAACGGCCAGTTCGTGGCGGTGGGCGCCGCCGGCACGATCCTGACGAGCCCCGACGGCGTGCAGTGGACCAGCCGCAATGCGACCATCGCCGAACGCCTCGATGGCGTGTTATGGACTGGCAGCGTTTTCCAGATTCTGAGCGAAACCGGCAAAGTGCTGGGCAGTCCCGATGGCATCACCTGGATCGCAGGCTCGTGCACGCCGCCGGCGTGGATCGAAGGTTTGGCGTGGAGTGACACGAGATATGTGGCTGTCGGCGCGGCGGGAGCGATCGTCACGAGCACGGATGGTGCAACGTGGGCGGCGGCGGCGAGCGGTACGACCGCTACGATCCACGGTCTCACGTGGAGCGGTGTGCCGATGGCGCCGACGGGCAATCCGATGACGCTGCTGAACAATCTCGGGCAAATGCCGCCAGCGATCATGACCCAGCCGGCCAGCGTCACGGCCAACCTCGGCTCGACGGTGAGCCTGACGGTTGTTGTCACGGGGACACCGGCACCGACGTACCAGTGGAAACATAATGGCCTTCCGATCCCGGGTGCCACCGCCAGCACCTACACGATCAGCCGGGTCGGCACGTCGGACAAGGGGTACTATCAGGTCGTCGCCACCAACAGCAACGGCTCGGTTACAAGCGCGGCAGCTTTTGTTCTGGTGAAACCGGCGGTTCCCCAGGTTCTGAATACTGGGCAGGTCGCGCCGGCGCAGCCGGCAGATTTAACAGGTGCGATTGCCTTCGCCGGCGGCAATAACCATGTGCTGGCGCTCAAGGCGGACGGCACAGTCGTAGCGTGGTATAAAACGACCGGAGGGTTGCAATATGGTCAAGCCGACGTGCCGGTCGGACTCAATCATGTGGTGGCGGTATCCGCTTTCGGGTTTCACTCCCTCGCGCTCAAGGCCGACGGCACCGTGGCGATTTGGGGCAATGGGGAGACTTTGCCCGCGGGGGGCCTGAGCAATGTGGTGGCCATCGCGGCGGGTGGTTATCACTCGCTGGCGTTGAAAGGCGATGGCACGGTGGTCGCGTGGAGCACGAGTGGAGCGATGCCCAATGGACAGTCCATCGTGCCGGCGGGATTGAACAACGTCGTGGCCGTGGCCGCCGGATGGATTCATTCACTGGCGTTGAAGGCGGACGGCACCGTAGTGGCGTGGGGCTCCAACGCCGATGGGCAGACGACCGTACCGGCGGGATTGAGCAATGTGGTGGCGATCGCGGCCGGCTATAATCATTCGCTGGCGTTGAAAGCGGACGGCACCGTGGTGGCGTGGGGTTCCAATTCCAATGGGCAGATTTCCGTGCCGGCGGGATTGAACAATGTCGTGGCGATCACTGCCGGATGGCTTGATTCGCAAGCGTTGAAAGCAGATGGCTCACTCAGCGCGTGGGGCTCGGTTCCCTCCACACTGTCGACCGCCAGCCACGTGGTCGCTCTCTCTTCTGGCGATGCTTTCTTCGTTTTGCGTGACGCTTCCCAGGACGCGGCGACTACCCGGTTGGTCGGTCTCTCGGATCGCCAAAACGTCGGCACCGGTGCCGCGGTGTTGTTTGGTGCTTTCACGGTCGAAGGCACGCAGCCGAAAACGATGCTCCTGCGCGCCGTCGGCCCGACCCTCGCGACCTATTACGTCACCGGCGTGCTCGCCGATCCGCAGCTCGCGGTGTACGATGCGAGCGGGGCGCTGGTCGCAAGTAATGACGATTGGGGTGGTACGGCAGAGCTCCTTGCGGCGTTCCAACAAATCGGTACGTTTGCCCTCCCCAGCACGAGCAAAGACGCGGCTATCCTCGCCACCTTCGCGCCCGGCACGTATACAATCAAATGTATCGGTGCCAACAACAGTACCGGCATTGCCCTGCTCGAAGTCTATGACGCCGACTCCAACCCGAGGCTCGTTTACCTATCGACCCGCGCCAATGTCGGCACCGGCGATAACATCCTGATCGGCGGCTTCATCGTTTCCGGCACGGGCTCCAGCCAGTACCTGATCCGCGCCGTCGGCGCCTCGACGATCAATTCCGCCGGCATGCTCGGCAATCCGACGCTGTCCGTGTACTCCCCGGGCAACACACTGATCGCCAATAACGACGACTGGGGCAATGCCACCAGTGCGCCCGATATTGCCACGGCCGCACAGACCGTGGGTGCGCAGCCGCTGATGGGCAATGGTCATGATTCCGCTCTGCTCCTGACGCTGAATCCCGGAGGCTATACGGCGCAAGTGAGCGGCGTGGGCAACACCACCGGCATCGCGTTGGTTGAAATCTTCGCCGTCGATGGCGGTCGGGCGGCCAACGTCGCTCCGGCCATCGTTTCTCCGCCGACTCCGATGACGGCCAATCTCGGCCAATCCGCCTTCTTCGGTGTCGGTACCGTCGGCAAACCGCAACCCACCTATCAATGGAGGAAGAATGGCACGGCCATTTCCGGTGCGACCAATGCCTCGCTCATCATCTCCAGCGTCCAGGCGAGCGATGCGGGCGACTACACCGTGGTCGTAGCCAATGGTTCGGGCAGTGTCACCAGCCCGGCCGCTCCGCTCACCATCAATGGAGTGGTGGCTGCGCCCTCCATCACGACGCAGCCGCGAAGTCTCATGATCAACGTCGGCCAGGTGGCGACATTCTCGGTCGTGGCCTCGGGCGCCGCCCCGCTCAGTTATCAATGGAAGAAAGACGGTGCGATCATCGGCGGCGCCACCGATGCAATCTACAATATTGCCAATGCGGCCAGCGCCGATGCCGGCAGCTATATCGTGGTCGTGACGAATGGGGGCGGCAGCACGCCTTCCTCCGGCGCCTCGTTGACGTTGCAGACGGTCACGGGCCACACGGGCACGCACGCCGTCGTTGGCAATGGCTACACCGCCGGCGGCACGGTGACGATTACGAACACGCTCAGCTACACGGGCACGACGACGAGTCTCGGTTGGTCGGTCACGACGGCCGGCTGGAGTTTTGTCTCTGTCGGCGGTGACAACATGCCTCAGGTGGTGCCCTCTGTCGGTACCACCGGGACACTGGAATTCGCTTGGACGACGCCCCCGGCAAGTCCGGTCACTTTCACCTACACGATGAATGTTCCGGCGGGCACGACGGACGAGCAGATTCTCACGGCCTCGGCCATCGTGCGAATATCCGGATTGAGCCCGGTTACAATCACGGTCACGCCGAGCCCGCTGGTCGTGGCGAAAGCCCCCCTCTATCACTCGGCCGACACGAACCAGGATGGGAAACTGAGTCTGCTCGAACTCACCCGGGTGATCGAACTCTACAACACGCGCAACGGCACCAGTCGCACCGGTTGCTATGCGGTGCAGACTGGTTCCGAGGACGGCTTCACGCCCGCCCCGACGCGCACCAACTCGACGACGGTGACGCTGACGTGTTACCACAGCGCGGATACCGACAAGGACGGCAAGATCGGCCTGCTTGAGCTGACGCGCGTGATCGAGCTCTACAACACCCGCTCCGGCACCAGTCGCACCGGCCAGTACCACGTCCAGGCCGGTACGGAAGATGGTTATGCTCCCGGACCGTAGAAACTTCCATTCGCCCCCGATGAACCACCACTTCCTCAGTCCACGCCTTCTTTTCGCGGGCTTGGCCTTTAGCGTCGTGGTGACCGTTGCCTTGGCGCAGACGGCTCCAACGATCACATCGCCGCCGCTCAGCAAGATTGCGCTCGTCGGCCAGCCGGTGTCGTTTGTCGTTTCCGCCACGGGCGGCGCGCCGTTGAGCTATCAATGGAAGCACAATCGCCAGCCGATTGCGGGCGCGACGGGCGCGACGTTGAATCTGTCGAGCGTGGGCCTGCCGGATCGGGGTTGCTACGAGGCGATCGTCAGCAATGCCGCCGGCGCCACGAGTTCCGTCGTCTGGCTGGACGTGGCGGTATCCGGAGCCGTGGTGGTTGCGTGGGGGCAGAGTCCCAGCCTGCCTTCCGGGCTGAGCAATGTAGTGGCCGTCTCCGCGGGTTCGGCCAGTTTGGCCCTCAAGTCCGATGGCACGGTGGTGGGATGGGGAGAAAATGGCGCCGGCCAGGCTAGCGTACCAGCCGGTTTGGCCAACGTGGTGGCTGTGTCCACGTGCGGAATCAACAGCCTGGCCCTCAAATCGGACGGTACGGTGGTGGAATGGGGCTATTATGGTTCGCTCGCGCCTCCGATGGGGTTGACCAACGTGGTGGCGATATCGGCGGGCCGGTATTTCTGTCTCGCCCTGCAGGCCGACGGTACGGTCGTGGCTTGGGGAACCGACAATTTCGGGCAGGCTACGGTGCCAGCCGGCTTGACCGGCGTCATCGCGATCGCCGCTGGCGACTATCACAGCGTGGCGTTGCTATCGAATGGAACCGTCAGGGCTTGGGGCAGCAACGCGATCGGTGAAACCACGGTTCCGGCAAACCTGACCGACGTCGTGGCCATCGCTGCCGGTGGATATGTCAGCGTGGCCCTGCAATCCGCGGGAAGCGTCGTGGCTTGGGGCGACTTCATGGTGGCGCCCCCCACCGGTCTGCGAGATGTCGTGGCAATTTCCAGTGGCGACAGCCATTGCCTGGCGCTGAAGGCGGACGGAACCGTCACGCAATTTGGATACATATCTGGAACGGCGATACCGGTCGGGCTGCGCCGGGTGTTGGCCGTGGAAGACGGCGCAAATCAAAGCCTCGCCTTGACTGCCCCGGCGACGGGGGCGCCCCTGATGGTGACGCAACCGACCAGTTGCGTTATCGCCGCGGGTGACACCGTGACGTTTTCGACCACGGCAGATGGCGCGATGCCGCTGACTTACCAGTGGAAAAAAGATGGCGCGACGATCGTGGGCGCCACGGATGCCACTTACACCATTGCTGCTGCCGCGACGACCGACGCGGGTAATTACACGATCACCGTGACCAACGGCGCCGGTGCGGTGACCAGCGCGGTGGCGATGCTCATGGTGAGTGCCGCAGCCGCTCCGACGAGCTACACCTTCGTGACGCTGGCGGGCGTTGCTCATGGCAGCCGGGACGGCACGGGCGTGGCGGCCCGGTTCTGGTGGCCGAACGGCGTGGCGGTGGACAGCGTCGGCAACGTCTATGTGGCCGACTCGGGTAACCACACGATCCGGAAGAGTACGCCGACTGGCGTGGTGACGACGCTGGCGGGCAGTGCCGGGCAACAAGGCACCGTCGACGGCACGGGCGCTGCTGCCCGATTCAGTTATCCCCGATACGTGACGGTGGATGCCGCGGGAAATGTCTATGTGGCGGACGGTCCTCGCACGATTCGGAAGGTGACCCCGGTGGGCGTGGTCACCACGCTGGCGGGCGCGGCCTACCAGACTGGCAGCACCGATGGCCTCGGCTCCGCCGCCCGGTTTACCGAACCGCACGGCGTGGCGGTGGATGGTACGGGTAATGTTTTTGTGGCCGACGTTGCTACGATTCGCAAGGTGACGCCGGCGGGCGTGGTTTCGACCCTGGCCGGCAGCGCAGGTCAACATGGCAGCACCGATGGCACCGGCTCTGCGGCCCGGTTCGTATCGTTGTATGGCGTGACGGTGGACAGTGTGGGCAACCTCTATCTCACGGACGATGCAGACTGCACGATCCGGAAGGTGACAGCGGCGGGCGTGGTATCGACATTGGCGGGCAGTGCCGGGCAACGGGGCAGTGCCGACGGCACCGGCTCCGCGGCCCGATTCAGCGCTCCGGATGGCGTGACGGTGGACACTGCGGGCAATCTCTACGTTACGGACACCGGTATGCACACAATCCGCAAGGTGACGCCGGCGGGCGCAGTCTCGACGCTGGCCGGCAGCACCGGGCAACCAGGCAGCGCCGACGGCATCGGGTCCGCCGCGCGGTTTAACGCGCCGTGCGGCGTGGTGGTGGACCGCGCGGGCAACGTTTACGTGGCCGATCGGGACAATAACGAGATCCGAGTACTCACCTCCGGGGGCGTGGTGAGCACACTGGCCGGAGTGCCCAGCTCTGGCAGTGCCGACGGCGCGCGTGCCGCGGCCCGGTTCAATTCGCCGAATGGTGTAGCGGTGGACAGCGCGGGCAACGTTTACGTGGCGGACAGCTCTAATTCCACAATCCGGAAGGTGACGGTCGCAGGCCTGGTGACGACGCTGGCCGGCAGCAGCGTCGGGCAACAAGGCAACGCCGATGGCGTCGGCTCCGCCGCGCGGTTTGACATGCCTCGCGGCGTGGCGGTGGATAGCATTGGCAACATTTATGTGGCGGACACCTTTAATGACATCGTCCGCAAGGTGACGCCGTTGGGCGTGGTGACGACACTAGCCGGTAGTGCGGGGCAACAAGGCAGCACTGACGGCACAAGTTCGGCTGCTCGGTTTACTTTGGTTGACGCCGTCGCCCTGGACGTTTCCGGCAATGCTTATGTGGCCGACCGGTTAAATCACACGATCCGCAAGGTGACGGTGGCGGGCGTGGTATCGACGTTGGCGGGCAGTGCAGGGCAATCTGGCAGTGCCGACGGCATCGGTGCGGCGGCCCGGTTCAATTCGCCTGGTGGCGTGGCGGTGGACGCCGTCGGCAACGTGTACGTGTCAGACTCGGAGAATTACACGATCCGGAAGGTGACGGCGGCGGGCGTAGTGACGACTCTGGCTGGTAATGTCGGGCAGCAAGGCATTGTCGATGGCACCGGGTCCGCGGCCCAGTTTGGTTCTCCGCAAGGTGTGGCGGCGGACAATGCGGGCAACGTCTATGTTGCGGATTTTAATAATTACACGATCCGGAAGGTGACAGCGGCAGGCGTGGTGACGACGTTGGCCGGCAGCACCTATCAGTCGGGGGAGGCGGACGGCCCGGGCAGCGTTGCGCGATTTTGCGGACCTCAGGGCTTGGCGCTGGACGGCGCGGGCAACCTCTATGTGGCGGATTCGGGCAACAATACGATCCGCCTCGGCGTGCCGTCATCGGTGGCGGTGGCGCCGAGCGTCACGCTGCAGCCGTCAAATCAGACCGCGACAGTCGGAACCTCCGCCACGTTCACTCTCACGGCCGTCGGCGCGCCCGGTCTCTCGGTTTACCAATGGCAGCGCCAGGCGGCGGGCACGATGACGTTCCTCGATCTTGCCAATGGCAGTGCCTACGCGGGCGCCACGACGGCGACGCTGGCGGTCAACGGCGTAACCCTGGCAACGAACGGCGACCAATTTCGTTGCGTGGTGACCAACGTTTTTGGCTCCGCAACCTCGACGGCGGCAACGCTGTTGGTGGTACAGCTGCCAGCGTTCACCAGCGCTGCTACCGCGGTCTTTACCGTGGGCCAGGCGGGCAGTTTCACGGTGACGGCGACCGGCTCACCGGCGCCGACGTACAGCGTGTCCGCAGGCACGCTGCCGACGTGGGCTAGCTTCAACCCGGCGACAGGCGTGATCAACGGCACACCGCCCGGCCTGGCCGGCTCGCCCTTTGCCTTGACACTTTCCGCGACCAACAGCGCCGGCGCAGCGACCCAGCAGCTCACTGTAATCGTTCTGGCGATGCCTGGCATCACGACTTCACCGTCCGATCAAATCGCGAATCAAGGGCAGGATGTCATCTTCACGGTGGTAGCGACCGGCTCGCCGGCTCCGACCTACCAATGGAAGAAAGATGGCACGGCGATCGCCGGCGCCACGAACGCGTCTCTGACGCTGCACAACGTCCTCCTGGCCGATGCCGGCAGCTACACGGTCGTCGTGACGAACAGTGTTAGCAGTTCGACGAGCGGTACCGCGCTGTTGACGGTGCGCGTACCACCGGCGATCACAACGCAGCCGGTCAGTCAGACGGTCACGGCGGGCGCCACCGTCACCTTCACGGTGGTGGCGGGCGGTACGCCTCCATTGAACTACCAGTGGTATAAGAATGGTGCCGCCATCGCTGGCGCCACGGCGGCGAGTTACACGATCGCCACGGTGCAGGCGGCCGATACCGCCCGCTACACGGTGGTGGTCAGCAATGCCGTCACCTCGGCCACCAGCTCGGCGGCGGTGTTATCGCTCAACGGTCCGCCGATCATCGTCACGCCTCCGGCGAACCAGGTGGTCAACACCGGGCAGAGCGCGGCGTTCGCAGTCGTGGCAGCGGGCACGGCGCCGTTGACCTATCAATGGAGCAAGGAGGGTGCCGCGCTCGGCGGAGCGACGGCGGCGACATTGACGCTGGCGAGTGCACAGCCGGCCGACGCCGGCAGGTACACGGTGACCGTGAGCAACACGTTGGGCTTTGTGACCAGCCCCGCAGCCACGCTGACCGTGTTGCCGGCCGGCGTGAGTGCCACGCACGCCGTGGTCGGCGACGGTTATGTAGCGGGCGGCACGGTGACGATCACCAATACCATCACCTACGCGGGGGCGGCTGCGGCGCTGGGCTGGCAGGTATTGTTGCCGGACGGCTGGAGTTATGCGAGCAGTGGCGGCAGCGACGGCGATTTCAAGCCCGGCATTGGCACCAGCGGTCTATTGGAGTGGGCTTGGGTGACCATGCCGGCGAGCCCGGTGACCTTTACCTATACGCTCAACGTGCCGGCCAACGCTTCCGGCAACCAGGAGCTCGCGGCGCTGGCCATCATGCGACTGGGCGGCAATCCGCTGCAAATCCTGGCCAAGCCCGATCCGCTCATTGTCGCAAAAGCACCCGATCGCCACACGGCCGATACCAACGGCGACGGCAAGCTGAGCCTGCTCGAACTCACGCGAGTGATCGAGCTCTACAACACGCGCAACGGCACCAGTCGCACCGGTTGCTATGCGGTGCAGGCCGGCTCCGAGGACGGCTTCGCGCCCGAACCGACGCGCACCAACTCGACGACGGTGACGCTGACGTGTTACCACAACGCGGATACCGACAGGAACGGCAGGTTGAGCCTGTTCGAGCTGACGCGCGTAATCGAACTCTACAACTACCGTAGCGGCACCAGCCGTACCGGCCAGTACCACGCGCAAGCCGGTACCGAGGATGGCTTCGCCCCCGGACCAGGGCAGAATTGACTTCCGTAATAACATTGAGAAAAAGATGCTTATGAAAACCAGCCTCCGACTGCCCCGCGGTGTACTCGTTTTGATTTTATTCAGCGTCGTGCTCGCCACCAGCGCCCGGGCGCAATCGCCGACAGTCAGTTTGCTGATGGGGCCGCGGCAGGTGGCGGGTGCCGGGCAGAGTTTCACGTTTGGCGTGAGTGCCACGGGCGCGGCGCCTTTGACCTACCAATGGCGGCGCAACGGACTTCCCGTCGTCGGCGCCACGGGCGCCAGTTTTACGATCGGGAGTGTTGCGGCGCGCGACAACGGCTACTATCAGGCCGTCGTCACGAACGGCGCCGGTGCGGTGACAAGTGCGCCGGTTTTTTTGAGTGTTATCTACAGCGCCGGGCAGCTCGTCGCGTGGGGGGCAAACGATTATGGGCAGACCACGATCCCGACTGGGCTGACGGGAGTGGTCGCGGTGGCGGCTGGCTGTGTCCACACGGTTGCGCTGAAAAGCGACGGCTCGGTGGTGGCATGGGGCTACAACAGCTACGGGCAAACCGCGGTCCCTGCCGGGTTGACGGGGGTGGTCGCGGTGGCGGCGGGCGGTTTTCATACGCTTGCGCTCAAGAGCGACGGCACAGTGGTCGCCTGGGGTGACAGTAGCTACGCACAGACCACCCTCCCCGCAGGGCTGTCGGGCGTGGTGGCGATTGCGGCCGGGCGCTATCACAGCCTCGCGTTGAAATCCGATGGGACGATAGTCGCGTGGGGCAGTAGCAACTCCGGCGAAACGACAGTGCCGTCCGGTTTGTCTGGGGTGGTGGCCGTGGCTGCGGGCGACAGCGCTTCGCTGGCCCTGAAATTCGACGGCACGGTGGTCGCCTGGGGCTCGACTAGCTGGGGACAAACCAACGTGCCGACCGGTTTGTCCGGCGTGATCGCCATCGCCACCAATTATGAGCATTGCCTCGCTCTGAAATCCGACGGCACGGTCGTGGCTTGGGGTTATAGCTACGACACACGAACCACCGTGCCCGTCGGTCTGTCCAGCGTGGTAGCGGTTGCGGCGGGATACAGCCACAGCCTGGCCCTGAAATCGGACGGCACGGTGATTGCCTGGGGGGCCAGCCAATCGGGTCAGACGGTGGTACCGTCTTTGCTGGGAGGAGTGGTGGCGGTGGCGGCCGGCAACTCGTACAACGTGGTGCTGCGCGATGCGTCCAACGACCGGGCGCCGACGATCACGGCCTCGCCGACCAGCGTCGCGGCGAATTTGGGGCAGAGCGTTACGTTGACTGTGAACGCGACGGCGGGCACGGCGGGCATGAACTACCAATGGTTCGACAATGGCACCGCTATTACTGGCGCCACATCCTCCTCGTACGTCGTCGGCGAAGTGACCGCCGCCAGCGCGGGCAGCTATTATGCGACGGTCTCCAATTTACTTGGCACGGCGACAAGCGGCACCGCTGTCTTGACGGTGAACACGGCGCCGGTCGTCAGCGCCACGACGGGCGGCCGTTACGTGCTCAACCCGGGGCAGAACCTGACGTTGACGCTGGCGTCTTCCATCGGTTCCTCGGCCACGGTGCAGTGGCGGCGCAACGGGCGGGTGATCACCGGCGCGACTGGCCGCTCGTACACGATCACCAATGCGACGCTCCCGCAGGCGGGGTACTATCAAGCAGTCTATAACGAAGGGGCCGGTGCCGCGATGAGCGTCGCCATCTTCATCTCGGTCGTGCCCGCGGCCACGCAGGTCCTCGCGTGGGGCGGTGACACTGGTAGTGTGCCAATGGGGCTCTCCAACATCGTGATGGTGGCGGCGGGCAGCGGCTCGACCTTGGCCTTGAAGGCGGACGGTACCGTGGTCAATTGGAGCGCATATTCCTATTCTTCGTATCCTCCCCCTGCTGGTACGGGCAACGTCGTGGCGATTGCTGCGTGTGACAACAACTACCTCGCGCTCCGGGGCGATGGCACCGTAGTCGCTTGGGGCGACAGCTATTCGGGAGTGACGCCGGTCCCCACCGGCTTGTCCGGAGTGGTCGCGATCGCGGCCGGAAGCAGCCACGGTCTGGCGTTGAAAAGCGACGGTACGGTGGTCGCGTGGGGTCATGGCGATTACGGGGCTACCGCCGTTCCGGTTGGCTTGACCGATATCGTGGGCGTCGCGGCAGGTAATGGTTTCAGCCTGGCATTGAGAGCCGATGGTACAGCGGTAGGTTGGGGCTCGAACGGGTATGGCCAGAGCAGCGTACCATCGGGCCTTTCCGGCGTGATCGCGATCGCGGCCGGGGATTCGTTCAGTCTGGCGCTGAAGAGCGATGGCACCGTCGTGGCCTGGGGCTACAATGGTTCCGGGCAGACCACGGTGCCCGCGGGCCTGTCCGGGGTGATTGCGATCACGGCAGGCGACGCGCACAGCCTCGCGTTGAAAGCCGATGGCACTGTCATAGGTTGGGGCTACAACTCCAATGGCCAGACGAATGTTCCGGCCGGATTGAAACAGGTGTTTTCCCTGGCTGCCGGGAATTACAATTCCGTGGCGGTGCGCGACGCGTCGGGCGACACCGCGCCGGCCATCTCCACCCAGCCAGCCAGCGTGACGGCTTTCAAAGACCAAAATGTGACCTTGACCGTTTCCGCCAACGGCGGGACTGCGGCATTGACCTATCAATGGCGCAAGGGCGGTACCGCCATCGCTGGCGCCACGGGAGCGAGCCTCACCCTTCAGCAGGTTTCAACGGCTGACGCCGGCAGTTACGACGTGGTCGTCGCCGATCAACTCGGCTTGGTGACGAGCGCGGCGGCCGCGCTGGCCGTCAATGCCACGCCCGCCGTGACCACCAACATCACCGGCCGGCAGGTGCTTGCCGCCGCTCAAAGCCTGACTCTGAGTGCCAGTGCGGCCATCCCCGGCCCGGTCACTTATCAATGGCGACGCAATGGACTCGCCATCGTCGGCGCGACGAATGCCGCCTACACGATCGGCAATGCGACGGGGTTGTCGGGCGGTGTCTATCAAGTCGTGGTATCCAACAGCGTGGGACCGGCGGTGAGCGCCCCCGTGTTTGTTGGCGTCAGCGGCAACTGGCAGCTGCGCGCGTGGGGCGACAACTCCTACGGGCAGACGACGGTGCCAACCGATTTGACGGGCGTCATCGCCGTGGCTGCCGGGTATTACCACAGCCTCGCGTTGAAGTCCGACGGTACGGTGGTGGCTTGGGGCGTCAGCGTGCCGAGCTCCTCCTACAATAGCTACAACTACGGCCAGACCAATGTGCCAGCGGAATTGGCCAACGTGGTGGCAATCGCAGCCGGCGATTATTTCAGCATGGCGTTGCGGGGTGACGGCACGGTGGTGACTTGGGGTTCCGTCAACTACACGCCGTCGGGCTTGACTGACGTGGTCGCGATCGCGGCGGGGGGCGGCAACGCCGCGGCCTTGCTGCGCAATGGATCGATCGTGACGTGGACGAGCTCGAGCGTGGGCACGGGGCTGCCTGCCGGTCAGGGCGGTACCCTGGCGATTGCCCAGGGAAACAGTGCGTGGCTTGCGCTGCAATCCGACAGGACAGTCGCGTCTTGGAGCAATGGTACCCCTCCTTCAGCCCAGACCGTGCCGGTTGGATTGACGGGAGTGGTGGCGGTCTCGGCGGGCTATGACCATTATCTGGCGTTGAAGTCCGATGGCACGGTGGTCGCGTGGGGCTACAACTCGAACGGTGACACCACGGTGCCGGCCGGCCTCGCCAATGTTGTGGCAGTCGAGGCGGGTAATTACACCAGTTTCGCACTCAAAGCGGACGGATCGGTGGTCGCGTGGGGCAATTACACCTACTACACTTCGTCGGGTTACGTTTCGTTGACGGCAGCCGCATCATCCTTGGCGCCGGTCTTCGCCCTCTCGGCGGGCCCCATCCACGGGCTTGCGTTGCGCGATCCCTCCGGCGATGTGGCGCCGACCCTCGCGGCGCAACTCGCCAATCAGACCGCGGTCGCTGGCGACACGGTCACATTTACCGTGCAGGCGGTGGGCACGCCGCCGCCGACTTATCAGTGGTCCAAGGACGGGACCGCGATTAGCGGCGCCACTACCGCCACGCTCACGCTGACCTCCGTGTTCAGCAGCAGTGTCGGCAGTTACACGGTGACGATCACAAATTTGCTCGGCAGCGTGACCTCCAATGCCGCCACGCTCGCCGTCAATCCGAACCTGAACCAGCGCGGCCTGTTGACGGGCACGGCCCACGCTTACGCCGGGTCGGGCGCAACCGTGCTCAACGGCACGTTTACCATCGAAGGACCGACGGCGAAACAGATGCTGGTGCGCGCGGTCGGCCCCGGGCTCCTCCGGTACGGCGTCACCGATGTGCTGGTCGATCCGCAACTCACCATCACCGCAGCGGCGACCGGAAACGTTTTCGCCACGAACGACGATTGGGCCAACACCTACTCGGTTTCGACGGCGACCTCGCAGGTCGGCGCCTTCCCGTTGACGGCCGGCAGCAAGGACGCCGTCGTGTGCACGACGTTCCCGCCCGGCACTTATCAGGCGCGCGTGACCGGGGCGAACAACGGTACGGGCGTCGCGTTGCTCGAGGTTTACGACGCCGATTCCTCGCCGCGGCTGGTCTATCTCGCCACGCGGGCGTTGGCCGGCAGTGGCGGCAAGGCGTTCATCCAGGGTTTCGCCGTTTCCGGCGCGCCAGCGGGCCGCAGCTATCTCATCCGGGCGCTCGGGCCGGCGTTGGGCGCTCCCGGGGCGCTCGCCGACCCGCAACTCGCGGTGTTCAACGCCAGCGGCGGGCAAGTCGCGGCCAACGATAATTGGGGCGGCGACCCGACGCTCGCCAACCTCGCGGCTGGCGTGGGCGCGATGCCGTTGGCGGGGACCAGCCAGGATGCGGCGGTGAATTTCGTGCCGGCAGCGGCCGGCGCCTACACGGTGCAGGTCAGCGGAGTGGGGGGGACGACGGGCCTCGCGTTGGTGGAGATCTTCGAGGTCGACGCGCAGCGCGCGTCAACGGTGCCAGCCACAGTCGTCGCGCCGCCGGCCGACGTGACGACCTTGATTGGCCAGCCCGCGAGTTTCTCTGTCGTGGCCACCGGCAAGCCGGCGCCGACCTACCAATGGCGGAAGAACGGCACGCCCATCGCCGGCGCTACGAACGCGGGTTACAGCATCGCCGCCGCGTCGTCGGCGGACATCGGCGATTACTCAATCGCGCTGACCAACGGCAGTGGCACCGTGGTCTCGAGCCCCGCCCGGCTCACCGTCGCCACCCAGACCGGCACGCACGCAGTCGTCGGCTCCGGCTATTTGGCGGGTGTCACGGTGACGATCACCAACACGCTTTCCTACAGTTCCCCGGCCGGCGGGCTCGGCTGGTCGGCCACGATCCCGCCCGGCTGGAGCTACGCGGGCGGCGGCGTTGGCGAAGGCGATGTCAAACCGGCGGTGGGCGCCACCGGCACGCTCGATTGGGCGTGGACCACGCCGCCCCCCAGTCCCGTGACCTTCACGTACACGCTCAACGTGCCGCCCGGCGAGACGGGCACCAGGACCGTGGCGGCGAATGCGATCGCGCGCCTGGGCGGCGAGCCGCAGACCGTCGCGGTTTCACCCAATCCCCTGCTGATCGACGCCGCGCCGTTGGTCCACACCGCCGATACCGATCAAGACGGGCGGATTTCGCTGCTTGAACTCACCCGCGTGATTGAGCTTTTCAACACGCGCAACGGCACCACGCGCACCGGCTGCTATGCGGTCCAGACCGGTTCCGAAGACGGCTTCGCGCCCGATCCCACGCGCCCGGGCGGCACCACCGTCACCCTCCCGCGTTACCACAGCGCGGATACTGACCGTAACGGCAAACTGAGCCTCTTGGAGCTGACGCGGGTGATCGAGCTCTACAACTACCGCGTGGGCACCAGCCGCACCGGCCAATACCACGTGCAGGCCGGCACGGAGGACGGTTTCGCCCCCGGGCCGTGAGCGCGGACCGGGTCCTGGGAGATTTTGCACCGCAGCAATGCGTAATTTGAAACTTTCAACCCACCACCGGCGGACTATCTCTCAATTCTCGCCTCCCAGCTTTCCACTCATCACCCTCACTCATTCTTCCACATGAATCTGCTGCGAATTGCCCTGTTGGGCCTTATCACTACCGCTTGGGCCGCCGCCCAGAGCGCGACACTTTCGGCCGATCTGGCCAGGCTCTCTCCGGCGGGGGGACAGCTCACCCTCACCGCGACCGTCACCTACGACGATACTCCCGGTGCCATCGGCTGGTCGGTGAAGCTGCCGGAGGGCTGGGCGCTCCTGACCACGTCCGGTCCCGATCTGCCCGCGGTGAATCCCGACCCTGGCGCTGCTGGCACGTTGGAATGGGCATACACCTCGATCCCCCCCAATCGCGTGCAGTTCCTTTTTGCTGTGAGCTACCCGGCCAAGACCGCCCTGCCGGCCGAAATTGCGTCAACGGTTATCGTCCGGACCAAAGGCGCGCTCAAGACCATCGCCCCGGTCCCGATCCAGTTTACTCCCTAGCCCGGATGTTTCGCACCTCACTCCGCCGCGAAGCCCCCGGCTGTTCTTGGCTCACATCTGCCGGACCTGGCACGCCGGACATCCAGGCTGGGAGTTTGTCGGACTTTGGATCGAAGGGCGGAGGACACTCGTATTTCCCGCCGCCAAGCAAACCGCCGCGAGGCGGCGGCAAAGCGAACCAGAATTCTGGTTTTCGTCGAATTCGGAGGATCGTCCGGCCCTTTTGGCTTCTGGCTGGTCTCCTGGCCTTCAGCGCTACCGCGATGGCGCAGAGCTCGCCTAGCGCGTCGCTCACGACCAATGGCTCCGCTGCGCTGGCACCCGGCGGGGGCAGTGTCTCGCTGACTGCGCGCATCGTCTTTTCGGGTACGCCGTCGGCTCTCGGGTGGACGGTCACGATCCCTCCGGGCTGGAGTTACGCGGGCGGCACGGACGAACCGGGAGTGAAGCCATTTGTCGGGCAAAACGGCGACACCCTGGACTGGGCGTGGACCTCGATCCCCACGAGTCCGGCGCAGTTCTCCTTCAACCTCAATTATCCCGCCGGTACGAGTGGCGGCACGATCTCGGCCCTGGCTACCTACCGCGAAAACAGTACGTTGCAGCGGATCGACCCTGGCACGCTGACCTTTAGCGCGGCGAGCGTGAACACCCCGCCGACGATCGCGCAGTCGCCGGCGTCGCAAACGGTGACGGCCGGGCAAAGCGCCACGTTCGC
>Ga0182027_10006527_pt1 | contig 17426 bp, 13 predicted proteins | sample 712E1DmetaG_FD_121300 | JGI IMG/M metagenome (GOLD analysis project Ga0182027, IMG submission 121300) | Permafrost microbial communities from Stordalen Mire, Sweden - 712E1D metaG (Illumina Assembly) | ecosystem: Environmental > Terrestrial > Soil > Wetlands > Permafrost | place: Sweden... | reverse complement strand
ATGCGGATCCACTATCTCGAATAACGGGGCGCTCGAAAATGCCGGGGCGATCTACTACTCTGCCGACGATCTGCTTGGTAGCGTCCGGATCGACCGTTCGGTGTTTGCGAAGAATAGTCCGGATAGCACCCTGCCCTCACCGGGCCATGCGGAGAACGGAGTTTTCTTGCAAACCGCCACGGCCAACATAACCATTACCAACACGACGTTCAACTGACGGATACCGCCCAGCGTGGCGCCCGCGCGCGCCAGGCAAGAGGCGGCGTGTTCCGGGCCTGCATCTTTCCATTTGACTCCACCCGCCGCTTTCCCATAAATTGGACCGGCTTTCTGAGAAGTATGCGCAGTTGCCAGACCGGGAAAGCGGGGTTGCTTATTCGACTACCATGTTGTTGGCCGCCACCCCCGGTTGCAGTTGGGCAACTCGCCTTGAATCGTTGTACCCCTGTTGTTCCTGTTGTTCAACGAAGCTCAATCAAGGAGACTACAATGGCAAAGACTCGCTATGTGACCGATCCTCAATTGACTGTTATTGGCCGACGCTATGGCGCGGATGAAGTCGCATTGGAGGCCGGTGAGACGGCGGCGCGTTGGAAGCGCGATTTGCCGGCGCTCGCGAGTTACGGGTACGGCCAGGACGCGTACGATGCGTTCGCAGCGGATTTGGCGGAGCACGCGAAGTTGCGCTCGGCGCGTCCGGAAGCGGTGGCGGCAAAGAAGATGTCGGTCACCGAGCGCGACGAGGAGGTCTCACTCGGCTGGACGTGGGTGGATCGCGTGGACTCCATCCTCGGCGCCCTCGCGCGCACGGATCAGACGTTGGCAACAGCCCTGGCCACGGCGAAGCCGACCAACGACGCGGGGCTGGAGGCCGGCATTCGCTACTTCGAAGCTTCTCGCTCCGACGGGAAGTCGCCGGAGCGCACGTCGGCGACATATCTCGTAAAGGCATCCACGGCCGCTGTCCCAAGCTCGGCGTAGCGTCGTGCAAAGCGCGGCGACCAGTCGGGATTGAGCCCGAGCAGATCGTGCATGACAAGCACTTGGCCATCGCACGACGGGCCGGCTCCGATACCGATGGTCGGGATGGAAATAGCCTGTGTGATGGCCGCGGCCAGGGACGACGGAACACTCTCGATGACAATGGCGTAGGCGCCGGCGTCGGCCAACGCGCGCGCGCCGGCGAGGATCGACTGGGCCTGCTCGTCGCTGCGGCCTTGCAGCTTGAAGCCGCCAAACTTGTGCACCGACTGCGGCGTCATTCCCACGTGCCCCATGACCGGAATACCGATCGACACCAGCCGAGCCACGAGATCCGTGATTTCTTCTCCGCCTTCCAGCTTCACCGCTTCGGCCGCGCCCTCCTTGAGCAGGCGGCCGGCCGCACGCACGCCGTCTTCGAGCGAGATCTGATAGCTGAGGAACGGCATGTCGGCCACCAGGTGCGCATGTTGGATGCCACGGGCCACCAGCCGGGAATGGTAGATCATGTCGTCGAGGGTTACCGGAAGCGTGTTGGCCAGGCCTTGCACCACCATGCCCAGGCTGTCGCCCACCAGCACGACATCCACGCCCGCCCGATCCGCCAGGCGCGCAAACGCCACGTCGTACGCGGTCACCACCGCGATCTTCTCACCCCGGGCCTTGCGCTCGCGCACGAGCGTGCTCGTCAGTTTCTTCACGGTTGGCATGAGAACGCCGATTCTAGCAGGGGTTCCACGTCAGACGTTACCGGCGGCTCCAATGATTGATGCCGGCGCGGGACTGGCCAATCACCTCCAGCAGGGCCGCGCGGTCGGCCAGGTTGCCGACAAAGTCGATCTCCGAGGCATCCACGATGAGCAGACTGCTCTCGCCGTAGTTGAAGAAGAACTCGGCATAGGCGCGCGCCACCTCGCGCACGTAGTCGGGCCTGATGGGTTTCTCTTCCGGCCGCTTGCGCTTGTCGATGCGGGACAGGAGCACGTCGGTGGGAGCCTGCAAATACACGACAAGATCCGGGGTCACCACACGTGGCCGCAGCGCCTGGTACACGCGGTCGTAGAGCGCGATTTCCTCGGTCGACAATGTCAGCGTGGCAAACAGGCGATCTTTCGCAAACAAATAGTCGGAAACCACACCGCCTTGCTCGAACAGCCCGCCCTGCAGAAATTCCGACTGCTGGCCGTAACGCTGCAGAAGGAAGAACAACTGGGTCGACAGGGCAAAGCGCTTGGGATCCCGGTAAAACGAAGCAAGAAACGGATTCTCAGCTGGATTTTCACAAACCAGACGCGCGCCCAGGTCGGCCGACAGAATCTCCGCCAAGCTGGACTTGCCGACGCCAATGGGACCCTCGACCGCGATGTAGCGAGGCCGATTGCGCTGCTGCTTTGGCTCCCCAAGGGTCATGGGCGTCCACCTATGGCTAACACAAGTTCGATGCGGGCCGAAGTTCGTCGCATGTTGCTCGGGCGAACGGTACGCAAGCCAGCCGCGACTTGCCGTTCAACGCATGCGGCGAAAGCGCGCCATTCGTTCGAAAGCCCGAAATCCACGCCGATGTCCATGTGAACCTCGGCGCGGCGGGGAATGCCGTTGCCGTCGATTTCGAGAAGCAGCGGCACGCGCAGGATGCGCGGTGCATTCGCGGGCAACTGCACCACGCAGGGTTCGAGCAGCCGTGGACGACTCTTCCAGGCGGCGTCGATGAGGGGCGCCGGCAGCGGTCCGCGCGCATCCACGGTAGCGCTGGCCACCACGGTACCGTGCCGCGGCTGCGCCGGGGGCGCGTCGGCGCCAGCGGACGCCAAAGCCAACAGATGATCCTCTGCCCTTTTTCGCCAGCGCGACGCCGCGGCGCTGGAAACAAACTGTTTGAATGCGTCGAGCGCCGCCTGTTCATCGCCCAGCACCAGCAGGGCAAGGCCGCGGTAGTAATAAACATCACCGCTCGGCAGGAAGGGCTGATCCGTCCCCAGCGTCGCCCCACCCTCGGGCGCAAGCGACGACAGAGATGAATCCATGGCAAGCGCCCGCCACATGATCCGGCGCGCCTCTCCGTCGCGGCCGGCGCGATCGAGGGCCACGGCTTGGCCGAAAAGAGCGCGCGCCAAAATAGTCTCCTGCTCGCGCGAAGCCGCCCTCTGGCCGAGGCCGGCAACCGCCTTGGCGAAGCTCGCTTCCGCCTCCGCGAGCCTGCCGAGCGCCATCAGCAACTCCGCTCTGCGCACCAGCACAGCCGGCACGATCTGCGCGTCGCCAATTTCAAGCTGGCGGCTGTATTCGGCCAGGGCGTCCTCGTACTGGCCGTCGACCGCTCGTGCGTCGGCCAAACGCCTGCCGCATGGAAAGACTTCCCCAGGCCCGCGCGCCAGAGCGCAGGCGCGCTCGAATGCGGTGATGGCGTCGGCGGCGCGTCCCTCGCGCATGACAACCTCGGCGAGCAGGAGGTGAGCGGCGAAATAGTCAGGCGCCAGCACCACGGCCTGGCGTAGCCAGGCCTCGACACCCGCAAGACGCTCCGCCCCGGAATTCACGTCTGGCTGTGCCGGCCGCGCCAGCTCGACCCGCGCACGCGCAAGCAGCTCCGCGACCACAGTCGCGCCCCCGTCGACAGAAGCGTCCACGTCGGTTTCCGCGCGTGCGCCCGTCGTCGCGCCCAGCAGCAACACCACCCCCCACCACGGCCCGCCGAAAAACCATCGCCTCATGCAAGACGCCCCGCCGTGCGAAATAACACGAGGTTCAACCCCGCTACTGCGCCGGCTTCACGTTCCACAGCATAAACACGTGATCCTGGAAGTCGCGATCGTTGTCCTCGTCGAACGCCACGACGTACGCATCCTGCACCGGGGTCCGACCACGGCTGCGCAAGGGATAGACCCGCGCCGCATGCTTTTCGGCGCCAAGGTTCAAGCTGTCGTCGGAATAGAGCGTCCGCTTGCCGGCCTTGAGGTAGAGCCCAAAGGCTGCGTCGCCGGGATCGAAGCTGGTCTGGCTGTCGCCCTTCAGCTCCGGATTGAGCATCTGTGGGTGCCCCCGCTCCACGCCGCCGATGCCTTTCGCGACTGGCTTCTTGTCCTCGACGAGGTAGTAACCGAACGCAGAATCCTCGTCGGAGGTGTAGCGGGCCACAAGGTAGTAGCCAACATTGCCGGGCTTGGCGCGCTGGAAGAGAGGCGCCTTGACCTCGTCGCCCGCCAGCGCCGCGCCCCTCGGCAAGGTCAGCGCCGGGCTTCCCACATCGACGGCATAGCCGAGTGCCTCCAGGATCTGCTGTAAGGATGGCTCGTCAGCCTGATCCTTTCCTTTGGTCACGAGCGCGGACAGATCGCAAGGCGGGCCGTCGTCATCCTCCGTGCGCACAATGCGCACGCGCGCGTGGTGGACGCCGGGCTCGGCATCGGCGGCTGGCTCGAAGCCGACCGAGAAGGTCAGCGAAGCTCCCGGCCGAAGAACCGCCGGCAACAGCGGAGCATCGACGATGTGAAAGGTCGTGGCGTGCGTTCCCACGATTCGCAAATCCGAGACCTGGACCACGTCGCTGCCTGCATTCTTGACCGAAACCGACTCGCTGGTCTTGGCTGCCCCACGCCGTCCAGAAAAAATCAGCTCAAGCGGCGTTACCTCGAGCGGCTCGCGCATCTTCTCCACGCGCGGTGCGGGCAGCGCGGCCTCGACCTTGGCCGGTGCCTTGGGCGGCGGTTTCGTAGCACAGCCGCAAACGACGAAAACCAAGAGCAATTTTCTGCATCGTGATAACCGGGATCGCATGGGCAGGCCTCGCGACTAGGGTAAGGCCAGTCGCGCCGAACGGCCAGAACAAGCTGACCGGCGTGTGCAACGGCGGCCGGTCCTGCGCGCCACGCGCCGCTCATGCCGGCCAGGCGCACGGTGTCGCGATCCACGAACCTAATTGTTCCCGTGCGGGAAGAAGCTGTCGTTGTACGAGAACACGCCGCCAAACCGGTCGAAGGTAATAGCCCCGAACAAATTCACTGCAATTCCGAAAATCACCATGACCTTGAACAGCCAGGTGAACCTTCGGCCGCCCACGGCCAACAGCATGACCAGGAAGACGATGTAGTCGAGACTGAAGCGGTAACCGAATTGGAGGAAGCCGGAGTTTTGGTAAAGCAGCGCTGGAATCGCGGCGGCCAGGATCGACAGCCACAAGCCGCGGGACAGCGGGCTGCGTTCGGCGGGCGCAACCGTGTAGCCCAAGGCGGGCGTTGTCACCAGCATCGACATGCCGTGCTCGCTGACTTTGACGAAGGGGTATTGGGTAAGAATGCGCGGCAAAAGCAGCAACGCGCAGGTCAGGTTGCGCGACAGGAAGTGGTAGTTCATCAGTCCCCAGCGCTGAATTCGGTCCTGCCAACCGATGTTGAGATACCTGTGTCCAAACTCACTGAACTGTTCGAAGCGCAGGTAATTGTGGACCAGCAAGACCGCCAGCACGGCGCCCGACGGAACAGCGAAGCCAATGAGCTTGCCAACAAGACCGGGAGGAAGCCCCTCGGCGCGCAGTTTGCGCAGTCGCGCCCAGCCGCCGGTGGCGCGGACGGCTTCCAGAACGAAAAAGGGAAACACGAAGCCTAGCGGCGTTCGCGTGGCGTAGCCGAGCCCCATGCACAAGCCGGCCAGCGCGGGATGGGCGGCATCGAGGCTGGCCCAGGCATAGCCAATCGCGCAGGTCACGCCGACGACGTGAGCTGTGAACCACACCTGCCCAATGACCGACGAAAAATAATAAACCGACCCCACGCCAAACATCACGGTCAACCACAGGTCGTCGCCGATGCCACGTTTTGAATAGCCGCGCTCTCGTAGCCGCCGCAGCAGCAAGAACAGCAGCACGGGATTGATGGCCGCCCAAATCACCGTAAACAGCACGTCGTTGAATTTCAAGTGCGCCACGGCCACGAACGGCAGCATCAGCACGGCGGGAAACGGCGGAAAGGAAACGTAGCGAATATCCGAGCGCGAGGCGATTTGTTCGTTGTCGATGGTGAGGGATTTTCCGCGCAGGGGATAGAAACGGTCCGTGGGTCCGGTCTTGCCGAACATGCCCTTGAGCGTCCGCCCGTCCTTGAGATGCAGCACCTCGACACGCGCCCAGTCGTTTTCGTTGGGCGGCGGCACCGGCATGTCCAAGCGCCCGTGCAGCCAGCCTTCGGCGAGATACACGAAATGATTGTAAAGCGAGTGCTGAAGCAAACGTCCGCCCGAAGCGCCGAGATAGGCGCCCAGGAAGACGACGTAGATCACAACCAGCCCCCAGCGGCTGGCGAACAGGCGTTCAAAACGGGTCATGGTTCAATGGTCTCCGAGGCAGGAAGGGGCGGAGGAAGAGGCGGAGGAAGGGGTGTCTTGCGGCGCTCGTAGGCGACGACGAAGGGAACGCCCTCGTGGGTGTAGACTTTCGATGGCCGGGTCGTGCCGTAGGCTTCCCACGCCAGGCCTTCATACACGGTGAAATGCTTTTCCAAGATCACGATTCCCAAATCCGACTGTTCGACGACTTGTTCGCCCACGCCCACGTCGCCAATGCCGAGAGGCAGCCGGCCGTCGCGAGAGTACATGACGAGGGCGTCGTGCATGACATCGTGCCAATAGATGCGGTTGGACGGCGGCCGATGCGCGACCATCCACGGCAACATGGGCAGCACGGAATAGCCCCAAAACTGCCGGTTCATGCCGATGCTGGCGCCGCCAGCAAATCCGCCAGCCAGAAGATTGTAGTGGCCGAGGCCATCTGGGTGGGAACGCTGGGTTTCCGCCACGGCCGGTGCGCACAGGAGACCGGCCATGGCAACAGGCAAGACGCGGCGCAGGCGCACCGACAGAAACAACCCGGATACCAATTCAATAAGCCACGCGGCCCCCGCGCCGGCCACCACGCATAGAAACGGCATGGCGGGAAGGAAGTGCTTCACGCCGCCGAAAATCGGCGTGCTTGGCAGCGCCACCATCAAAAGGGGGCCTGCGATGTGGATCGCCAGAAAAGCGCCCGGGGCACGATCGACGTCGGCACCCGGTCGCGTCCAAGAGACCTTCGCGGTGGTTGCCGCTTCTTCGACGAGCACGCCGCCAGCCTCTTCGCGCCGGCGCCGGCGGCGAGCAAACACCACCGTGCCGGCCACGGCGAGCACCATCGTGGTCACCGGTAAGGTGAAGATGGTCGACACGAAGGGGAAGGTAGCGCGCAGGAGCTTGAGGCCTGGATCGGTGGGCGGCAGGTTCCAGTTGCGGCCGAGGTATTCGAAATTGTAATGCTCGTGCTCGGTGTGCCGAAGCACCCAGCCGCGCGCGCGATTCACGGGCGAATGCCAGAGCCACGGCCAAAGCACCAAAAGTACAATCGGGCCGAGGGTCGCCATCGACACGAAGGCAAGCGGAATGCGCGGCGGGCGCAACCGCCGAAAATCCCCCCGCCGCATCCACAGGTAGTGCGCCAGCAGAAAGATGGGGAACAGCCAGGCGTTGTGTTTGGTGGCAAGCGCCAGCCCCCAGAAGAGGCCACAAAGAACTCCCCAGCGCGGTGAGCGTAGGGATTTCCAGTAAGCCAGTGCAACCAGAACAGCCATCACGGTGATGGGCACGTCGAAGCAGGAAATTTGGGCGTGGAAGAAATAGTGCGGCTCCGCCACCGACAAAACAGCGGCGATAGCGGACGGGATGGGCCGCAGCACCCGGCGCGCGAGCCAATAGACCAGCGCGACGCCCAGCCCGGCGAGCAAGATGGCAGGCAAACGGAAGGCGCTCGATTCGCGGCGAAAGATCGGCAGGGTGACGTGGCGGCCGGTGATGGGGATGGGATGCAGCCCGCGCTTGGCCGACATGCAGTCGCAGGTGTGGAACAGCCGCCACGAAACGCCGAACATGATTTTCATCAACGGCGGGTGTTCGTGATTGTCGTCCCACGCGCCGTCGACGGCGGCGCGAGAAAAGGAACGCCCCACGTGTCCGTCGCGCAGGTTGTTCCACACCGATTCGATCCAGCCCCAGTAGCGTTCGCCCGCGCGAAAGTATTGGGATTCGTCGCGACCGATGCCTTGCCGGCCCTCGACAGCCAGCAGCCACGACGAAGCGGCAACCGACAGAACCAGCGGCAGAAGCCACTCACGCCGCCAACGCGACGGACGTGCGACCGCCGAGCCCGCTTCGCTGGTCACGGGTTGCGCGCCTCCGCGGCGAAGGCGAGGTGGCGCGCGTGGGCCTTGTCGACGGTGATCTCGAAGCGCACATCGGCGGTCTTGCCAGCCAAGGCGGCGGTGTCGAGTCGGCGCAGGGTCCACCCGCTGGAGCTAGTGGCCTCGACGGCGCCCAGCTCGCGGCCAGCGACGAGCACGCGCAGGCGCACCTTGCCATCGCCCGACTTACGCAGCCACACGTTGTGCAAGCCTGCGGCCACCGCAAGCTCGCGCCCCAGCGGAACCCGCGCATACTCGATCGCGAGGGTCGCGTGCTCCCGCGGCTCGCCCCCGAGTGCGTTGCGCAAGGTCGTGTCGACCTCCAATAGCGCTGGCTTCACGACGGCCCCATTCGCGCACTGAAAGCTGTCGCGGGCAAGGGCACAGGGCGATTCTCCGCCGTCCGCCGACACGACCGACATGCTGGCCTTGCGCCATTCGGCCAAAAAGTCGAACGTCACGGTTGCCGCCTGCTTCTCCCACAGCTTGAGCGTGAGCGCGCCATGCCGAGAGCTTGCGGCGACACGGGCACCGGCGGTCTCCTGCGCGCGTGCACCGCGCTGGGCGATTTCCCAGATGCGGCCAAAGCGGGCCACGTCCATGCGGCCTGCTACCGGCACTGGGATGAGGTCGCCCAGCTGGAGGCGCATGACCGGATCGGCCCAGGCCGGCGCCGCAACGATGAGATCGCCGGGACGAAAGCCAGCGCGGACCTTGGCAGCCGCCGCGACCCAATCCTCGTCGGACGGCGCGCGGTACGGCGCCACCACGGCATTCACCGTCTCGACCAGCGCGAGCAAAACGACGACGGCTGCCGCGACGACGGAAATTCGTCGCCGCCGCAGGAAATCACGGTCGATCAATACGGCAGGAAACACAGGCCCGGCAGCGTACCCCAAGTCGACCCAGCGAGGCGAGCCAGTTGCGCGCAGAAGCCCGCTTTCGCCTCCGCGCGAGGACCGGTCGGTGAGCGGCGGTGATAGCCCGACTCCGCGGAGGCGCGGGGCGTCGGGGGCTTTGAAAATGTAGGCATAGATCTCGCTGCCAGCTTGACGTACGCTTGATGATGGTTGGCGGTACGGCTTCGCGGGGAATGTGGGAACGAAAACGGCAGACGCGCGTTGATCCTAGCAGGAGGTCACCATGCAAACCCTTCCTGGCGATAGGCTACTGGCGCACAGTCGCGAGCTGGTCCGAAGGCAAGCCCACCGCCTCGGCCGGGAGCTGGCCGAGGATCTCGGCGCCGAGGCCGTTCTGCGCACTCTACGTTCACCTCCGCCGGACGACCGCATCGAACCATGGATGGAGCGGATCTTTCACAACCTGGTCGTGGATTCCTGGCGCAGGCGAAAGCCGACCATCAGCGCCGACGATGCGACAATCATGTGCCACGAGCCCTCGCCGGAAGATCGGGTGCTATCCGAGGAACGAAGGCGGCTGGTGTGCGGGACTTTGGCCGCGCTCCCTCCCGACCTACGCCAGGCCGTCGAGTTGCGCTACCTGGCCGGGTGCGACGAACGGCGCGCAAGCCAAGCCATGGGCGTAGCGACAGCGACAGTGCGGACGCGCATTCATCGTGGCCTTTTGCGCATGCGCGTGCTGCTTTCTGGCCTTCGCTCGCTCCTGCCCGTGTTCGGAGGATGGATCACGCGCACGGCGAGCCTGGCGCTGGCGCCTGCCTTGGTTACAGCTGTCGTCGTGCTGCCCGCGCTTGCGCCGATGCCTGCCGAGACGGCCATGCGCCCGCAAGCAGCGCTGGTTCAGCGCCACATCCGTCGCGCTGTCGAGCCCGTTGCACTGACGGTCAGAAAAGAGGATTCGCCAAGGATCGTTGCTTCGGCCAAGCCAGCCCGACATGTCCTTGTGGCTCAGGCGACAAGCACGCCTCCGGCACCGCCACCTCCCCGCATTTACGATTTCGATACCGACCAAGTCGTCGGCGACATTCAACACCCCGATGGCCTCGACATCGAAGGTCAGCCCGCCCGTCTCAAGTGGGATTCTCTCATCGAGATTCCTGCGAATTTCGTTTCCTCGGTGGAGAAGATGGTGGAAGACCGGCTGTAACGACGACGCGCGGGGCGCCCCTACTCCACCGACGTGCACCAGGCGCGGTACTTGGCCACTCGACCGTGAATGACGTCGAAGAAAAGGTCGCGTACCTTCTTCGTCAGCGGGCCGATTTGGCCGCTGCCCACGGGGCGGTGATCGATGCGCGACACCGCCGTGATCTGCGCCGCCGTGCCAGTCAGAAAGACCTCATCGGCCACGAACAATTCGCCGCGCTCGATGGGACGTTCCTCGACCGCCACGCCGAGCTCGTCGCGCAGCAGGGTGATGAGCGACCGACGCGTGATGCCTTCGAGCACGCTCTGGTTGAGCGATGGCGTGGCCACGATGCCGCGCCTGACGACAAAAATATTTTCGCCCGATCCTTCGCTGACGTAGCCGTCGTGGTTGAGCAGCAGCGCCTCGTCGAAACCGGCCAGCTCGGCGTCGCTCTTGGCAAAGGCGCTGTTGGCGTAGCTGCCGGTGATCTTGCCGCGGGCCGGGATCACGTTGTCCTCGGGCCGGCGCCACGACGAAACCGTGCAATGGGCACCGTCGGCCTTGTTGATGTAAAGACCGAACGGCACCGCGACGATGCCAAGGCACGGCGTGAGGCCGTGCAAACGCACGCCTATGACCTCGTCGCTGTAGAAGGCAAGCGGCCGAATGTAGCAATCCTCTTTCAGGCCTTCGGCGCGCAGTAAATCGAGAATGGCCCGCGCCGTTGCCTCTTCGGAGAGGGCCAGGGTCATGCGCAAAAGTCGCGTCGATTCGTGCAGTCGGCGCACATGGTCGGCCAGACGAAAAACCAGTAGCTTGTTTTCGTCGGCGCTCCAATAACCGCGAATGCCGGCAAACACGCCGGTGCCGTAGTTGAGGGCGTGGGTGAGCAGTCCGACCTGCGCCTCAGCGTAGGGAACGATGCGATCCTTGAAAAACGCCATGCGGGGAAGCTTGGTTGCCACGTCATTCCTCCGTCAGTCCACTTTTAAGTCCAATTTGAATCCACTGCACAAACAGGCTTGAAAATGAGTCCGCCGCGACCTAGATTCAATGACCACTTGACCGGAAGTGGACTTAGCGGAGACGCCGTGGACCTCATCGCCAACTTCACCGCAACCCTCGCCACCTTTGCTCGCGGGGACGGGCCGCTTTATCAGCAATTGGCCCAAGCCATCACCCGCGCCGTCGAGCGCAGCGACGTTCTCCCCGGCACGCGCCTGCCGCCCGAACGCGCGCTCGCCGATGCGCTCAAGCTGAGTCGCACCACCGTCGTGCAGGCCTACGCGCGCCTGCGCGAGGCGGGCACTATCGAAAGCCGGCACGGCAGCGGAACCTGGGTGCGGCGCGCGGGCAAGACCGCCTGGCCGAGCCCGCAAGAACACGAGGTCTCGTCCGCCTTCCGGCGCAATGTGGTGTTTCGCAGCTTGATCGAGCGCTCGGGCGACACCATCGGATTCGTCAGCGCCCAACTTCCGCCCCTGCCCGAAGTGAACGCGGCGGCCAAGGAAGTGGCTCGCCAGGGGACCGGAAGTCTCGGCGACGGTGAAGGCTACATCCCCATGGGATTGCCCGCTCTGCGCCAGGCGGTGGCCGTTCATCTCGGCCAAACTGGTCTGCCCACCCGCGCGGAGCAGGTTCTGATTACGAGCGGTGCCCAGCAGGCCATCAGCCTAGTCGCCGGATTGCTGGTGGCGCGCGGCGAGTCCGTGATCACCGAGGATCCAACCTACATCGGTGCCATCGACGTGCTGATTTCGGCCGGCGCGCGCGTGCTGACCCTGCCGGGCGCGGCGGATGGAATCGACCTCGATCGCCTGCGCGCGCTGCTGGCCGTGCGCCCACGCCTGCTTTACGTCGTGCCGACCTTCCACAATCCCACGGGCGCGCTCATGCCCGACCACACACGCCGCGAAATCGCTCGCATGAGCGAAGAATTGCAAGTACCCGTCATCGAAGACAACACGCTGGCGGGGATTTCTCTCGGGCGCAGTCCGCCGCCGCCCATCGCTGCCTTTGCCAAGAACGCGCCCATCCTGACCATCGGCTCGCTCAGCAAGGTTTTCTGGGCCGGACTGCGCGTGGGCTTCATCCGCGGCCCCGAGACGTGGATCGCGCGCCTCGGTCGATTCAAAGCACTTTCCGACCTTGGCAGTCCGCTTTTCACCCAGGCCATGGCCGTGCTGCTGCTCGAACACATGCCAGCGGCGGAAATGGAGCGCCGCCGCGAGGTGAACGCAAAGCTGGCGCTGCTGACTCGCCTGCTCGCGAAGCACGTGCCCACATGGACCTGGAACAAGCCGGCGGGCGGCTTGCTGCTATGGGCGCGTATGCCGGCCGGCAATGCCGACGAGCTGGCCCAGATCGCCCAGCGCCACGGCGTGACGCTGGTGCCCGGTTCGGCCAACTCGCCCGATCACCGTTTCGCCGACTGCGTCCGACTGCCGCTTGTCGCCGACGCCGCTACCATGAAAGAAGGCATCGCCCGCCTGGGCCGGGCTTGCCGAGAATATCAGCCGCGACCACGAGCTACGGGTTTCGAGGTGATCGTGTAACGGACGAACCTTGTGACAGCTTCCGTTGCAGATGGACTGTCGGTCATCACGCTCGGCGCACCGGTTGCCACTCATTGGCCGGCGCGACCGTCCGGTTTTCTTTGCGGAACGCGCTGTAACGAATGATGTCGCTGGCCAGACGGGGAATTTCCCGGCTGCCGTTGCCCTTCAGCTTTTCCTTTATCTGTCCAAGGCTGTTGGCGAGCAGAAAGACGGCGTCCACCGCCATGCCGTAAAGCAGTCCGTGGTTCTTGGCGAAGTACCGCCGCCGCGACTCGAACCAGTAGGCGGGCAAGCTCTTGGTTTCTTTTTGCTTGCCCGTCACGCCCGTGCTTTGCCCGGCGATGTGCATGACCCGGCTTTCTGGGACGTACCAGATGGTCCAGCCGGCGCCTTTGATCTTTCGGCAGAAGTCGGTTTCCTCGAAGTAGAGAAAATAGGTTTCGTCCATGCCGCCAAGGTCTTCGATGACCTTGCGCCGAAGCATCATGGAAGCGCCAGGGAACCAATCCACTTGCTCGGAGACGCTGCCCATGGGCCTCGTCACGATGTGGTTTCGCAGCAGCCGGCTCACCACGCCCAAACGCAGACCGTGGTCGATCTCGCTCAGCAAAGTAGGATAGCGAAAGGCGAACGGCCACGGCTGTCCGTTCTCATCTTCCAGGCTGCTGCCGACGATCCCGGCATCGGGATGCTGGTCGAGAAACCGCACCAGCGCAGCGATGGCGCCAGCGCGCACCTCGGTGTCGGGATTGAGCAGAAAGAAATAGTCGGGCACGGCGGCGGATTCGAAGCCGTGGCGAAATCCAAGATTGTTGCCGTACGCAAATCCGCCGTTCCTCGGCGCCGCGACTACCGTCACCCAGTCCTGCCACGCGGACTCGTTCACGGCCCGTTGGATAGGCTCCGCATCCCCCGACGCGTTGTCTATCACCACCGCCCGCAGCGAGATATTGCGCGAAGCCTCGGCTGCCCGCTCGTTGGCTAGGGTGACGAGCAGGTTCTTCACCAGGGTCGAGGTCTTGTAGGTGACGATCACGGCCAACACGGTACGCGTCGGATCGCTTGGATTTCCATTCACCGGAGTCACGGACCTCTCTTTGCCCGTGCTAGCGCCGAAGGTTTCCAACCTAGGCGGCATCCTTCGGCTCACTGTCGCTGCTGTCAAAGCTTGCACGCAGGCGGGATGCCACGCCGGCCACGTGCGGCTCGCGCAGAAGCGTGCCGTGCCCCCCGGGTACATCGACAGCCTCGGCCTGGCAGGCAAGGTAATCCTGCCAACCGAAAAGTGGATCCACGAGGATCTCCACCAGCGGTGCATCGCTGCCTTTGCCCTCGGTTGCACGGTAGATTACCGCCTGCGTTCGATGCAGTTTCGAGGGAACGTACTCGCTCTCCGCGAACGCAAAGACCTCACGCACCGTGGGAGCGGCAAGGGCTTGCGGCCAATCCTTCCCGCCCGGAAAGACGTGACGAAGAAGGAGAGACAGGGAGCGGGCACGGGCCTGCCGGTAGCGATGCTCGACCTCGTAGCTAAGATAGCCGGTCAGTTTCTCCACGCCTTTGCGAACGGTCTCGCCGGCCGTGGCGAGCGAAACGTCACGAAATAACCTGGAGAATCGCTGCCACCGCTGCATTCTTGCGGTGGTTCGCCTCCGCGCCTGCGGCGGCGACGCTTCGACGATGGCCAAGTGTCGGATCTCTTCGCCATACCCCTCGAGCTGGCGCGCGACCTCGAATGCGATGAGCCCGCCCGCGCAGAGCCCGCCGAGGTAGTACGGTCCTGTCGGCTGGAGCTTGCGGATCTCCGTCACGTAGTGGCTCGCCATTTCCGTGATGGTGGTGTGGGCCATGGCAACCTTGTCGACAGCAAACGGTTCGATCCCGTAGACCGAGACCTGCTTCGGCATGCGCAGGGCAAGGTTGCGGTACAGCAAGGTCTCGCCGTCGCCGTCGTGAATGAGGAACAGAGCCGGCCCCGCGCTGCCCTCTTTGAGTCGAACGACGCAGCTTTCGCGGCTGTGGACCTTTTGCCTGATGGCGCGCGCGAGCGTGCGCGGCGTACTGGCATCGAGAATGGTGGCCATCGGCAACCGCACCCCAAACTGCTCCTGGATGGCGCCGAAAAGCCGAACCGCGAGAAGAGAATTACCGCCCAGCTCGAAGTAGTCCTGCTCGACTCCGACCGCGGAGAGCCCCAGCAACTCTTCGAAGAGAAGACAGATGCGCATTTCGAGCTCGGTGCGCGTACCGCCCGGATTGACGGGATCCGCCTTGGCACGAGCTGCGGCGGCGGCAGGAACCTCGACGAGAAATCCGTCGTGGCGACAGCGTGCCTGCACACCCAGCCAATGCGGCGATCCGTTGCGTTCAACCACCAAATGTCCCGGTATTCCGAATGGCCGCGGTTGGTTTTGGTCGTCGACGACCTGCAAGGCCAGCGCATGCGGGGATGCACCGCCTGGCAGACGCTTGGCGACCCAGGCGGGCGGTGCCGCCGAAACCTGAGCAAATCGGGCCAAGATTCGCTCGCGCTCGCCGCCCAGCAGATCGACCTCCCGCATGGGTTGGGTCGGATTCCGTACCAGCTCGCGAACCAGGTTCTTATAGCAGCTCACCCAATGCTCGATGGTCTCCCCATCGAAGAGATCGGTCTTGAACTCCACCGCCCCGGCGATGCGTTCGCCCCAGTCCTTGACCCACAACGTGATGTCATTGGTGGCGGCGCCCGATTCCAGCTCCAGTTGCGACAGCGAAAGATTGCCCATGTGGGAGCCACGCTGGCTTACTTGCTGGAAGCTGAATTCGAGTTGAAAAGCAGGCGCGAAGCCGCCGGCCCCCGAGAGAGCCGAACGCACATCCAGGCGTTCGAGCGGGTATTCCTGATGTTCGTAGGCCGAGAGGCAAAAGTCGCGCAGCGAAACGACGAACTCGGCGAAGGTTCGGTCGAGATCGACCTTGGTGCGCAAAAGTAGAATGTTCACGACGGGACCGATCAGTCCTTCAAGGCTGGGTTGGGTGCGAGCATCCACCGGCGATGCGATGACGATGTCGCGCGTGCTCCCGATTCGCGCCAGCAACACGTACAGCGAGGCCAGCAGGGTGATCTGCGGCGTGACCGACGCCTGCTTGGCGAAGCGCCGGACCGCAACTGCGGCCTCCACCGGGATCTCGAAAGGAATGCCCTTGCCCCGCGCCGTGGCCACCCGCGGGCGCGGCCGATCGGTTGGCAGCGGAAGGGGCGGCAATTCCTCCCCGAGCGCGGTCTTCCAGAAGGTCGCCTGGTGGGCGATCTCTTGCGTGACTCGCTGGTGCTGCCACGCCACGAAATCCTCGTAGCTGATGGGCAGGGGCGTGGGCGGCCAAGGTTCGCCCTGGGTGATGGCCGCGTAGCCCCCGCGCATCTCCTGCCAGAATACGTCGAACGACCAGCCGTCGAAGATGAGAACATTGAAGGCCGTGTGCAGCACGTGCTCTTCGGGGCTCACCCGCACGAGGGTAAAGCGAAAGAGCGGCGGCTGCCGGACGTCGAATTCGACGTGGGAAAGATCCGCGAGCAACTCGCGCAGACGTTGTGGTCGCTCGTCGTCGCTGTACTCGGTGAGGTCGGTGGTGGGCAGATTCACCGGAACGTCTGCAAGCACCTCTTGTTCCGCGCTTTCCCCATCGAGGAGAAAACGCGTGCGCAACGGCATGTGACGCTGGACGATCCACCGCAGGGATTCGGTCAGCGCCGAGACATCGAGTGCCCCGCGCAACAGGAATGCGGTCGGCAAGGCACCCGATATTCGGCCGGCGAGGACCGCTCTGCGCTGGGTGAAGGACAGCGGAAAACGCCCTTTCGCCACGGTACGCGGAATCGCCGAGCCCGCTTGGGATTTTCGCGAGACATCCGCAAGTAGGGCCAGAAGCTCCGCCTTGGCCGCGCGGATTTGGGCGGCGAGATCGGGCGTCAGTGCGCCCGGAGCCGCGATACAACGCAGGCGATCGCCGTCGGCAACCAGCTCGATCTTTCGCTCGCGAATGACGCCGAGGAGTTGGCCGACGTTCAAAAATCCACCTCCTCGGTGTCGCCCGCGGCGCGCGGTTGCCCGTCGCCGCCGCTCCGGCCAACGAGCAGCGCCGCCTCGACGTGCGCCGACAGCTCTTCGATGGTTTGCGCGCGGAAGACGGTGCGCAACGGAATGTCCACGGCGAAAGCTTCGCGAATCCGGTTGAGCATGCGCACCGCCAGCATGGAATGCCCACCGAGAGTGAAGAAACCGTCGCGCAACCCCACCCGCCCGACGCGCAGAAGATCGGCCCACATCGCCGCCATCTGGATTTGGATCGGTGTCACGGGAGCGACGTAGTCTTCCACGCCGGCCTGGCCGAGCTCTGTCGCGGGTAGTGCCTTGCGATCGACTTTGCCGTTCGGGGTGAGCGGCATGGCATCCAGCACCACCAGGTGCTGCGGAACCATGTAGGGCGGCAACCGGTCGCGCACGTGCTTGGTCAACGCGGCGGGGTCGATGGTCTGCCCGGGAGCAGGAACGACATAGGCCACCAGCCTGGCGTCGCCGACAGTAATCTCACGAACCATGACCGCGCTTTGGCGGACACTTGCGTGCTGATCCAGGGCGGCCTCGATTTCGCCGAGCTCGAT
>Ga0182027_10006526_pt1 | contig 17426 bp, 27 predicted proteins | sample 712E1DmetaG_FD_121300 | JGI IMG/M metagenome (GOLD analysis project Ga0182027, IMG submission 121300) | Permafrost microbial communities from Stordalen Mire, Sweden - 712E1D metaG (Illumina Assembly) | ecosystem: Environmental > Terrestrial > Soil > Wetlands > Permafrost | place: Sweden... | reverse complement strand
TACTCTTCTAGTAATTTTTCAATAGCTATAATCTTTTCTAATGTCATTCCTTTAGGAACTCGATAGCCGATAACTCTTGATTTTTCCATAAAAGAACGCCACGCATTATATAGCATCATTTCGTTATCATATTCTTCTTTGTTTAGATAAAGCGTCCCAGGAGAACTGTATTCCCCGCCATCAACATTAACTGAATCTTTTTCTACTCGCCCGTTATTACCAGATAACTGGACCCACTTGTTCCCTATTTTTTCTACAGTAACTTCAGAGCCATTACTGTGTCGATTGTCATTTCGATGATACCAAAGCTTCATACCTACTTTGTAGTCAATCATTGTTCTACCTTTCTATTTTTTTTGGCGGGGATTAAATTAACTGACTCACTACTAATTCTCTAATATCAGGATGAGTCTTTAAATACTCAGAAGCTTTAGCTTCACCCTGTCCAATCTGTTCCCCGTGAAAAGAAAACCATGAACCGCCTTTATCAATAATCCCTTGATCAGTAGCAAGTCGCAATAGATCTAGATCTAGATCAATACCTTTTCCATACTCAATAACGAAATTACATTCCTTAAAAGGCGGGGCTACTTTATTCTTAAGGCATTTAGCCCTAGTATCATTACCAGTTACTTCGGCGTCTTCTTTAGTTCCTTCTTTAATTACTGCGAATCTTCGAACTTCTATACGTTGAGAAGCGTAATACTTAAGAGCTTGACCTCCTGCTGGAACTTCTGGATTTCCATAACCCCCTAATTTCATTCGATACTGATTAATAAATACAATAATTGAATTAGTCTTAGCGCAAATACCCGTAAGCTTTCTCATTGCCTGGCTCATCAAGCGTGCCTGTAAACCCATCTGAGCATCTCCCATATCGCCTTCTAGCTCTTTTTGAGGGACAAGGGCTGCTACGCTATCAATCACACATAAAGAAAGCTCTCCGCTTCGAACTAGAGCTTCGCATACCTCCAGAGCTTGCTCTCCATTTTCTGGCTGAGAAAAAATAATCTTATCCGTATCTACTCCAATAGCTCTAGCGTATCCAGGATCGAAGCAATTATGAACAATAAGTCCTTCAGCTAAAAAGTTTTGTTCTTCAAAATTCGGGCTAGCTATTGACACGTCAAATGTATTCTTCTCTCCAAGAGATTGAATAGAATTGACTTTCACTTCTATTAAATTATCTTGTATTTTAATACGAGATATTTTCATTTTTGTGCTTATCAAAGCTTCTTCTAATCTTGTTTTCTTATACCCATAGATAGGAATTTCTTGTAAATAAAGTTTTATATTTTCGTATCCATTAACTGTCACAGCATAAGATGGATCGTAAAATTCTTTTTCATTTTTCTTCTTTCTAGTAAAAGAAAGATTAGAATAAATTCCAAATTTTTGTAAAGCAACTTGAATGTCCAAAGCTAAATTACGGCTAGCTGTTGCATAAGCAATACTATTTCTTTGTTGATATCTCGGATCTACTGAACTTCCATCTGTTAAAGCTAACCCTGCTAATACTTGTCGTAATTGTTTAATCGTTAAATTTTTAGGTAATCGACGTTGTTTAGAATATTGATAAAAACTATCAAATTGAGATAAGAAAACTTCAAATTTATTTTTACGTCCCCGTAACTGGCTAATTTTAAATTGATTAATATCTATTGCTGTTCGTCTTTTATTTCTTAATAAAGAAGAGTGTTTTCTAAAATCGAAATTCTTATCTACTATTTCCAAGCGAATCAAAGCTGCTTTTACCGTTTCGTCTCTACAAGAATATAATAGCGAAAGTTCTTTAAGAGTTAATCTCTGATTTAAAAATAAATCTTTTAATTCTTCTCTATCAAATTTATATACTGCGCCAAGCATAGACTTAGAACGAATATTAGTAGAATCTATACTAATATCGCAATCAAAATATTTCTTTAGAAGTGCTTGGAAATCACCAATAATTTCTAAATCGATATTAGATATTTCTGCTTTCTTTCTACAGCCGTCTCCTAAAAATAACCCTAATAGCCTATAAACCTCATTAGGATACTCCCCTTCTTTTTCTTCCATTATGTCAATCTTTTTTGGAGTATATAAAATATCGCCTATATTTAATTCTGTAACTTTTTTATATCCTTGAGAAGTTAAAACCTTATGAGTATTAGTAAGACTAATAGATCGACCTCTAGAAGTCTTAATCTCAAATACTTCTTGTTTCCCAGAAGATTTAACTATTGCTTTGGCTGGAATGAACTTACCTTCTTTTAAAGAAAGAGCAATAAATTCTCTATCTTTATAAATCTCTTCTATTGGTCGATAGCGACCTTCTGTTACGTCGTATACTAAGGAATTCTCACTTAGACAATGTTCAACATCGATATAACAGGCCACACCTCCTCGCTTCTGAACTTCTGCTACGATATGTAATGCCAGAGTGCTCTTTCCCGCACTTTCTGGTCCTATGATTTCAATGATTCTACCCTTTGGAATGCCACCGCCGAGAATATTATCTAGGCTTTTACATCCGGTAGTTTGAAAATCAATATCTGGTAATGCTTGCTTTACTGCTATTACGCCTTTCCCGAATTGTTTCTCTAGATTCTTAATAGCTACTTCAAGAGCTGTAGCTTTCTTTTCATCTAGTGTTTCTTCTTCTACTTCTTTAGTCATAATTCCTTCTTTCGGATAGTATTCCGCCTTTAAAAATAATTATTATTTTTGGCGGGTTAATTAGCTTTTTAATATTCTGATTTCTTTATCTAGCGATATAATAGGAAAAAATTCATCTATACAATTCGTATAGGCAAAATCCGATACTTTCTGTTTAACCATAACGGGTGATACTTCTACTTCGTCTTCCCAAATAAAATAAGTATCGATAGGAGTATCTAAAAATTTTTCAATTTGATCTCCTATCGTAAATAGTTTTAATTTTTCGTTAACATCTTTTCTTCCGAACATCTATTCTTTACCTTTCTCTTTTCGGCGGGATTAACAACATTACCAGTGCCAAAAATAAATAGCTAGAAATGGACCTAATTCTATTCCCGGTACTGACTCTTGTGGAGGTATCAAATTAGAGTTAGGAACTTTTCTACTATCGATCCATTTTTTAAAGTGAAGAGTCCATCTTCTCCAAGATTTAAAAATTCCAAAGTGAAAAATAATTCCTCTTCGCGGATACACTGGAGAAGACGAATGATTTGGAATTCTATATGTTCCTTGATCGACTGTTAAACGACATAAACTCATTCTTAGTTTATGTTCTTTCCATGTCGCAAATTTTATTTTCATTTTCCCTCAAATTACTTCTCAAATCGTTTACTTGTTTTACTTCTTACCCAGTCGATATCAAGATCTAATTCATCTAATATCTCTGATAAAGATATATCCTGTCCGCCCCAATCTATCCGGTATGTATTGTCAAATAAGAATCCTTTAGCTGTACACCACAACTCAAATAGATCTTCATTATCAGTATCTTTAAATTTAATATAATCTCTTACTGCTTGTTCAAGAACTTTAAATAAGATAAACCTACACTCTTGAATATCTGGTAGATACTCTTCTAGGGTAAACTTCTGATTACCTACTTTAAAACAACGACCGTATTCTGGTTCATCCATTAAACCATCAGTAAGTCCTTACCCGCTTTTTATTTTTATTTTTCTCGGCGGATACTCAATACTGTTATTATGGACTTACTATTGAGTAAAAAGCAAGAATTATCCACACTTTGAATAATTACAATCCAGACATTGAGGACAACCGCTATTTATTACCATATTACAACTTCCACATTTAGGACAAGTTCTTCCTTTAAGTAATTCTTCTTCAGAGATATACTTTTTTAAAACGCGGATAATTGCCTTACTAAAATCAACTATATTTCCTTCTGCTTTTTCAAGCTGATCAATGATATCAACTAGAGATACATTGTTTCTAATAGAAAGAGATAATAATCTCGTAAGGCTTCTATGCTCATCTGATAATAATCGTGATGAAATATCTTTAAGTATTAGATTTTCTGTATAAAGATGGAATATACCTTTACCCTCTTTAACGATTTTTCCTGTCTTACAGTTCTTAGATAATTCAAAACTATCTTCCTGGCTAGCAAATACTTCATAAGGCTTAGCTTCTTTTAAGCCAACTAGAACTATCCACTTCTCGCCTCTTACTGTTATATGGTGTATGTCACATTCTAACTCTAAAGGTCTCTGAATTTTCTCTACTACCGTAGATTTGATATGCTCTAATATTTGCTGCTTAGAACCATCTCTATAAATAGTTACTGACTTAATACCCATCTGATAAGCTTTAATAAAAAGCTCTTCTATCTCTTCAATCGTTGCTGTATTAGGAAGATTAACTGTTTTAGAAACACTACTGTCTACGTATCTAGAAAATAAAGCCTGCATTTTTAAGTGATCTAGCCAACTTATAGTATGTGCCTCTTCAAAATAATCAGGCACTTCTACTGTCTGTCTCATCTTCTCTAGTGAATAATCAAATTTTGAATAGTCTAAATCTTTCTCCTTCATCCACTCTCTAAAAGCTGGAGAACCATCAAGAAATGATCCGACTTTAGAATTGCGATTAAAAGCCATAGCAAAATATGGCTCACATCCCTGAGCAAAACCTATCATAGTTCCAGTAGAACCTACTGGTGCCTGAGTTAGAATTGTTACATTTCTAATCCCGAATTGTTTAATATCAGCAACAATATCTGCTGGTAATGTTTGAATAAAAGCTGACTTACAATACTCCTCCGCTTTAAAAGCAGGGAATGGTCCTCTTTCTTTTGCTAGTTCAATTGAGGCTCTATAAGCTTCATCTCGAATGAATTCTAGAATATTTTCTGTAAAAGCCCGACCTTCCTCAGAAGAATATTTAAAACCTGCTAGGATCAATAACTCTCCAATACCAGTAGTTCCTAATCCTATACGTCTTTCTTCTCGTGTCGAGAGATCGATTTCTTTTTCGCCTATGGAATTAAGATCGATAATATTATCAAGCCCTCTAACCGTTTCTCGAATAACTTCTCCTAGATTTAAAAAATCTAATTTCCCGTTTTCCCAAAAAGAGGGGAGCACAAGAGAAGTTAAATTACAAGCCGAATTAACGGGCATTAACTGCTCCGCGCATGGGTTGCAAGAACTCATGGGTTTAAAATACTCTCCATTGTGATATCTTCTCGCTACATCTAAGAAGATAACTCCTGGACACCCATCCTCATAAGCGTTTTTAGCAATCAATCTAAACCAATCATAAGCAGATATATCGTATGGCCCTTTAACTAATTCAAAATTATTCGAATTATAATATGGAATTTTTGATAACGCCTTATGGCGAGCAATTTTAAGATTAGGAGCTGTAACTGTTATAGTTTGTTTGTCTTTAATAAAAGACCAAAGATGCCATTCTTCCCCCGCCCAAAAAAGAATCCAAGGCTTAGGATTCTTCTCTATCGCTTGTTTCATAAATGTATCAGAGAGCCCTACCGATACATTGAACATTTGCCATTCACTATGGTTATTCCATTGGAAAGAATTAAATAAACTTTCATCGTTTATTTTTGAAAAATGGCGGATATTTTCCCAGTTATGACTACTCTTGTGAGTAATAAAATCATACAAATCGGGATGCCAATCTTCTAATAAAGCAAGATTAGCCCCGCTTCGATTTCCTTGCTGCTGGATATTACTTGACTGATAAGATAAATCAGTTATAAAACCTACCGCTCCAGAGGAATAACCCTGAGTCCGTTTAAGATAAGATCCTTCAGGACGGAGAACGGAAAAATTCATTCCCGTTCCGCCGCCTTGACTTTGGATATTGAAGTGTTGACGCTTTAGCTCACTAATAGCTTCTCTCGTATCGTCTTTAAAGCCCAATACGAAGCAGTTATACATATTAGATACTGACGTTCCTGCCTGACTAAGAGGTCTACCTGCTGGCAACGTCTTCTTCTCGCAACGATTCTTGAATGCTCGCTCTTTATGTTCTAAATCGTTTTGATAAACGAAATTAGTCTCTCTCTTAAAAGTTTCTGAGATATCATTCTCTACTAAATTACCTTCCCTATCTTTTAAAAAATAACGAGCTTTAGCAATCTCCAGATGAGCAGGAGTATAGAAATACTCTTTGTTAATTCCCATTATTAAATATTATTCCTTATCGGCCGGCTTTAATGAATTATTCAGAACTAATTCAATCTGCTTCGCAGCATAAGTTTGTAATCCTAATAGTTCTAATAGAGTAGGATCTTCGCCTACTACTTCAAAAAGAAACTTACCATCTGGAGTAAGTCCTACTACGTATCCTACTTTAAGAATGTTATTAAGAGTCTTTTCTTTTTCTTTTTCTAATGGAAGATTACCATCTATAAGAGCCATATTACCGCCTCCAAAAATTTATTTTGTATTGCTATTCTGAACAAAAATTCTAGCCTCAGTATTGTTACAAAAACTAGCATTTTCAATAAGCTTTCTAATAGTCGAAAGATGATCAAGTATATCTGACCAGAATCCCTTTTCGATTTCTGCTATTGAAAGAGCAGATTCCAAATCATCGCCTTCTACTTTAGCTAATACTTCTAGTGTAGCTGCGGCGGGTAATTTAGTTCCTGCTTGCTTATGTTCTTGAACAATCGAAAAGAATCTATCCCGATAAGTTGAATCTCCTCCTCGCTTTATCATTTGAAGCTTTGCTGAAGCAATAGCGAAAAAGAAAGCCGCTTCCTGGTTCAAGTCAAGAAGCATTGAATCAAGAGTCTTACACATTTGAGGAGTGAGATTATCTGTAGCTACTTTAATTTTAAAGTGCGATTCCCAATACTCGATAGTCTGTCCATTAATCAATAAATGCTGCTTCATATTCGCAGCAAACATATCGTGAATCTCTTTACCTTTAAGTAGCTTATCAAGTAAAGCGTCAGCTTTTGATTTTGAAGTTGGAGTCATATCTTTTCCTTGGATTGAAAACTATATACTAATCATCTACTAAATGCGAGAGATAACATCGTTCCCAATCATAATATCGCTGAGCATCTCTAATGTTAGTAAGTATACCTTCAGCATTAGTAGCTGGTCCTGTATTAGGACTTATAGCATAAGCACAACCTGACACTGAACCGTCAGGCCAAACTTGAAAGGTTGATACGTTAGAATGGCATCCGCCACTACATCCTAGAGTGTCATCATAATCTTCATAACATTGAAAGCATCTATCAATAAATACTTTATTAGTCTTAGGAAGAGCTTTAATTACCCGCCCAAAAAATAAAAGATTTTCTTTTTCGGTGGCTTTGTCTATTGCTGAACCTATAGGTTTCTTTTCTAATACTAGATAAATTTGATCTACATAATTAGATACAAGAGCAAATACGATTTTATTAATATTCTCTTGAACACTTATTCTTGGATTAACCATTAAATTATAATTAATAATTACTCCTGCTGCTTTCAATGCTCTAAAATAATTCTCTTCTTCTTCGGTATACTGTAACTCAGAAAAAGAAATCAAAGAAAGCATGCTCCATAACAACACCCCATGTTTTGTATATTCTTTTAAATCTTTTTCTGACTGAAGAGTGAAGTGAACTTCTGGTCTTTCTTCTTTCGGGCGGTTATCTCTATGAATATATTCGAGTATAGAATCAACTAAACATACCATATCATTAGCTAACTTCTCATCCTTAGGTAACTTGTCTACTGATATAGTTATTTGATTAGCTGATACTTCTTTATCATCATAGAACTTACGAAATAATTCTAATTGATCTAGCCAGTGAATCTGATTATCTGTAGATTGATGAAGTTTTACATAGCAAGTATTAGAATGATCACATCCTTTACAATACCTAGTAGGTTGAATAAAAAGGGCATTAATATCCCGCCCTTTAATTAATAGTTTCTTCATCTTTTCTTTTCTTTTTCGGCGGGTTAACTATGTAATAGTTCTTTCACTTCTTCTACTGCTTGTTTAAACTTCTTAATATTACCTAATAACTTACCATTAGCATACATCATTCGTGTATTGCGTAATTCGTCACTGTCAGCAAAATGAAATATCTTTACTTTAGAATCTTTAGTAGAAGGTGTAATATCTGTAAGCTCAAATCCAAAAGCAATTAATACCGCCGCTGTATAAAAATCTGAGGTAGAGTAATCTTTTTCTTCACTCATTTTTATTCTCCTTGATTTAAGTAATCCGGTTTAGTTGCTTCATCGTAATACTCATTCTTGAGAGTCTGCTCTAATACTTTCTTACCCGCCGTCAAAACGTTCGTAAGATCAGTACATCTAGCACCTTCTACACCTTCTACTTCGTATGTAACTTGTCCTGAAACTGGATCAATTATTACAATCACTCGTTGTGCCATCTTTTTATCTCCTTATTCGTTAACAAGAATACTCGCCACTATGAAATTCAACTTCTTCTTTTATAATCGGCCGTTTAAGAATTTTTTCTAGCTTCGCTCTAATTTGCTCTTTAAACTCTGCTAATGTTTGATTTTCAGCTTGCTCGTTAGGACTCAATCCTGCTACGGCATAACCTTCTTCGAAAGCCCAAACATAACTAATCTTTCCTTCAAATAAATTTTCAGGAGTATCAGGTAAACCGTTTTCTTCTTCACCATCTTCTAGAGAAAAACTCATTCCCCAGAGAGCAAAGCTACTTGAACTACTATTACTTACAAACCCTGTTCTAATTTTCATTTTATTTTTCCTCCTTATACCAAACGGCCTCAATATTGTCTGGCATTAACATTAAAGGTATTAATGGATATTCTTTATTTGAAGCTGTTTTATATTCAATACGTTTTTCTGTATTCATAATAAAAGTTTCAAAACGAGCGGTAATTTTATTCCCGCTTTTATATAAAATAGTTACAATAAATCTAGGAGTATCCATTAATCCTCCATTTCACAATCTGAAACGTGATAACACTTTCCAACAACTTGGCAATTTTCATCTAGCACTTCTAGATTAGGCCATTCAATACAAAGCGGATCTCCACATTGAAAGCAAGGCATCAGATATTTTTCTTCGCCGGGTTCTACTACGATACGAATAATACATTCTTCTCCTATAAATCCAGCGTTAACCTTCTTTGTTACAATATCTCCTGATTGATGTCTCTTACTCATGTTGTGCTCTCAAATACCATACGCACCATACCGTCTTTACCTACTGTTCCTCCAGAGTTTTCTACGCAAGTAAAATTCTGACCTTCAAGAGCTTCTGTAGCTTCTACTACCGAATAGGCGGTTTGAATATCCCGCTGAAAAATATTAGTATTGGTATAATACTTACGTAAATTTTCCTTCTGGCAGTGATAAAAATCTCCTACCATTGCCCAGGTTCCATCCTTCTGGCATTGGAATCCAAGAGCATCTTCTACTTTGATCTCAGCCTTTTCTGATCGGCCATATTGGGTAATAGTAAACTCTCCCTCCTGGAAAGCCATACCCATCTTTTGAAGAGCCTTCTTTAGAATGCTTCGATCTTTACATGAACTCTTTACGGTTGTAAAATGACTCAATGCGTTATCCTACCTTTCTTGTTAATCTGCTAATCCTTTAAATCTATCATTACCTTCTGCTACTGCGTCTGATACTTTCTCTCCTGGCGTTTTGATCTTATCTAGATCGCCTGAGAGTTTATCTAATTCTAGATCTTTGATTGTTGTCTTATCTTTGATATTCTGCATCTTCTTCTTTGAGAAGCTTGAAGCGTATCGTGCGTGATCTTGTGCCCACTTTTGCATTTCTAGAATCTTTTCTGAATATACTTTACAAATAGGCTTTGTATCTTGAAGAGCAGCTAGAAGATGACAAGCATTAATATCTTTTTCGCCGGCATAAAAAGCTGTAGCGATAGCATCTTTAATAGCCTTTTCAATCTCTGCTCCAGTATATCCTTCTGAAGCTTCAAGGATTTGCTTCTTAGCTGTTTCAAAATTCTTAATATTACGCTTACGCTTAGCAAGATGAATACCGAAGATCTCCCATCGCTCCTCTTGACTAGGAAGATCTACGAAAAATACTTCATTGAATCGGCGGATTAATTCAGGAGGTAATGAACTAATATCATTACTCGTAGCTACTACCGTAACTCCTTCTAATCCTTCTTGCATTGCTGTGAGTAATGTTCCAAATACTCGGGCAAATGTCCCGCCGTCTGAAGAATTACTACTCTTTGAGCCAGATAATGACTTTTCAATTTCGTCACACCAGAGCAGGCATGGAGCGCAGGAAGAGGCTGTATTTAGGGCTGCTCTCATTTGTTCTTCTGATTGACCAACTAGCTTACCCATTACTTTACCAATATCTAGTCGAAGAAGAGGAACTTTCCAAAGGTGTCCAATAGTCTTACAAAGTAAACTTTTTCCTACACCTGGAATACCAGTAAGAATAATCCCTCTTAACGGTTCAATACCAAAATCTTTAGCTTCTTTTGAAAAAGCGCGTTGATAACGGACTAGATATTCTTTAACTAGATCTAATCCTCCTACTTCATCTTGTCCTACTTCTGTATCAATAAATTCTAGTAATTGATTCTTACGAATTATTTGCTTCTTTTCTTGAATAAGAACTTCTGGATCAAGTAACTTGAGATGAGCTAGAGAAGTAGCTACGGCATTTTCAATCTCATTAAAAGTAAGTCCTCTTAATGCGCCCGCGATTAATTGATGCTCTTCGTCTGTATACTCTAGCTTTACTGTAAGCTTTTGACCGCTGGCTTCGATATCGTTCTTTGCTGTATCGAGAATATGCTTTACTCGCTTCTCGATTTGAGCTTGAACTGGAAGATTAAAGTCAACTACTACTACTTGCTTTTCTAGTAGCGGATGAATACCAGAGCCTCCAACGTATGCGAGGAATGGAGTAACAATGATAATAGTCTTTCTATTATCAGCTAAAGTCTCATAGATATCACGAAGCTTACGAGCAATTTGATCTTGAAGGCCAATATGAAAATCTCGCATTACAAATACGAGTCCGCCTTCGTTACCTTGGCGCTTGATATCATGAATCTTATCAAGAGCCTTCATGGCTAACTGGGTATTTTCCATTTGGCCGGAACAATTGGCAGCGATCTTCCGCTCATCGTTATTAATGATTCCAGAAGTAGCTGACCAATACCAAGTCTTACGATTCTTTACCTTGTCTGAAGTGGCAAGGTCTTCAATGAATCGATTCTCTTCGTAAGTCACTACCCAAATGATAGGAACTCTAGCCTTAATAAGAGCTGTTACTTGATCAATCGCTGTCGCATACACCTTTGAAGCGTGAATCTCTGGCATCTATCTCTCCTTCTTCTTTTATCTTTGAGGTTTTTACTACGTAATCGTTTAATGTTTCGTCCGCTAAAATTATTCCTTCCAATACCGATTCTAACATCGACTGCTTAGCTATCAGATTCGCTACTAGCTTTAGAAGATTTACTGACAAGTTGAATCTCCTTTATATGGAGTATCTCCATTGTCAGTTTTATAGCAAATAGCTCGGCAAAAGTCATCTTAATTTCTTCTGTGGCTGTCTTATTTAATTCTGTTGATAATCTAAATGACTTTCCTTCTTTAGATATACCAACCCATTCATCTCTTCCTGTTTTAATTATTGCTTTTTCTAATCTTAATACTTCATCTGACGTTAGATTAGGTAATGTATCTTCAGTGAAATTAACCTCTTCCTGCTTCTTCTGAGGGGGTTTCCCGCCTTCTAAATCAAGAAGCTCATACCAGGCGTCCTCTCTGTCTTTTGTATTACCTGTATCTGATTCTAGCTTATTGAGATCAGCTAGAAATTTAGTTCTTGCTAAATAATCTATCGCCGCTTTTTGGAAAAGTCTTGCTGCTTTTTTCCCGTAAACTATGAAATTAGTATCTTCTTCATAAGAAGCGGCTAATTCTTGTGATCTTAAATCTATGATTTGAACTTGTTCTATCCCTAGAACATTCTTAATCATCTTATTAATTAACTCTGTATTCTTCTTAGTAAGCGCAAATCCAATAGCTACTATTTTCATTCATCAAATAACCCTTCAAATCGTTTAATACTTCCTTCGGGCGGTTTAATTGGTTCATACCGGAATCTACAAAGAATCTGATATGGAGGAATTAAAGTGACAAAACTAGCTACTACTCCAAATTTAATATTCTTTAAATTACGTAATACTGCTTGATTAACTACTTTAGGAACATATCCTATTTGTTGTCCATGTATCCATTCTCTATCACTATAAAATCCATTAGCCGGATTAGCTAATACCATCAAAATAGCATTAGAATCATATGGATTTCCTGGCTCTGGAACTAATCGAACTTCTAAAGAACTTCCGAATGGATAATCGTTATTTACAGTAACAGCAGTGCGAAGTCTTGCTAATTCGAAAAGTCCTTTTAATAAATCTTGCCTATTTTTATATAAAGGCTTCTCTAAATATTCCTTATATTCATTGTCATAAGGCGGGAATACATTGATTTCTTTCGTAAATCCTGCGGGTTTAATAAAAAGAAATCTATCTACTCCATTCTCTCTTACTGAGTCTACACAGCTAGTCTCTTTACCCTGAGCGTTATAACTAGGATAAGTATGATAATCTTCATACTGCTTTCCTAATATAGTGGTTCGATAATCTACTTCACTACTATCAGTTCTTAGTTGCTGCTGAAGAATTGAGTATGTCATCTTTCTTTTCTCCTAATATCTCTTTTATCTCTTCTGGATCTAATTCCTTTTGTAATTCGCGGAGAATATCCTTTGGATTCATTCCTACGAACTCTGATAATGTTACTTTATGTCCTACTTCTTTTACCTTTGCTTCTAGTAACTGTCTTTCTACTTCTGTAATAGGTTCTGTAATTGTAAATATTTTTAGATTCTTTTGTTGAATATACTTAAGAAGTAAAAAGGATAAAGCCATCATATCTAGAAAACAAGTTTTGGTAAGATCATTCATCAAATAATAAGCACATCCTTCGATGCCTACTAATCGTCCAAGACCCGCTACTAGCGCTTGACTTAACAATGGATAGATTTGGGATACAAGAGCGCAATCGGCAATTGGAAATTGCTCTTTCATGTATCCTATTAAACCTTCTACCGCCGAATGAATAGGAACTACTTCTCCATTGCTATCTTTTAATTCAATTCTTACCTTCTGATTCTTTACCTTATCTATCGTTACTAACTGAAAGATATCTTCTGGTGTTAATGGAGTAGTTTCTTCATTCATATCTAATCTTCTTTCTCTAGCCAGTAAGCCTTAGCTAATGGTTTAAATTCTAGGTGTGATACTTTAATACTTGTCATTGGGTATTTTTGTCCTTCTCTCATTTCGGCGGATAATTTCCCGCCTGAAAGAAAGAATACCGCTCCACTTACTATCCTCTTCTCCCACTTTTGAACATCATCACTTGGAACCCATAAATCTATTTGATACTTGTGATAAATTGAATCTCCTACTTTATTTAAAGATTCACTTGTAGCATAGAAATTAAGATAAGTTCCATTACCTACTTCTGTTTTCTTTAAGTTTGGTTCTCCTCCAATACAAAGTAAACCAGTAACTGTAAGCACTATTTGTCTCCTTCTACTATCTTTCTTATTTCGTTTATATGTTCTTGATATATTCTACGTAAATTAAGATTAGGCTTTCCTTCGTAACTTAATACATCGGTTAAACCTTTCATTTCTAATTCGGCAATACCTTTAATAGTTTTAATAGCTTGAATATAATTTCCCGTATTATCCCAATCCAACTGATCCTCTAGCTTATTATGTAACTGATGAAGATAGATTACATCTCCTGTAGCATATAGAGTTTGTTCGTCAGATAAATCTGCGATATTCCAATCTGACTTAGCAATCTTTCTTTCTTTATTAGGTAATGTAATTCCTAGTATGTTCTTAAGACAAGAACCTAATCCTGAGAATTCATAACCTAATATTTTAGCTAATGTTTTCGTACATCGGATACTCTTATAATGTATTTGAATATCTGCCCACCATTGAAGAAATTTTAAATCAAAGGCGGCATGATGGAATATAATTGTATTAGCTTCTAATACATCTCTAACATGATAACTTGTAAAATCTGGATTCCTTACTAGATATACATCTCCTTCTTTAGTAGCTATTTGAATAAGGCGTAGTTTATCCCGCCGAAATTCAAGACCATCGGTTTCTGTATCACAAGCTAAAACTTGATAATTTAATCTATTCCGTATTTCTACAGGTAAATCATGATCGTAGATATTTGACATTATTTTCTTCTTTCAGTGGCGAGGAACGCCGAGAACATCTTGGCAAAGATAATTTGCTTCCATCAATTCTTGAGTCGAACATCTTGGTCGCCATGTCCACTTTACTGGCATTGGAAGAGCTGCTGCTAGTTCCCTAATTGCGTCCCTCTTGTTTGCTAACTTCTCGTCATTACAGACTATCTCTCCTTTTATTTGCTTAATTGCTAATTGGCTATCTGATCTGACTTCAATCTCATAATTCATATGATTATTAAGATTACATAACGTCATTAATCCAGTATAAATAGCATTATATTCCGCCTGATTATTTGTTTTATCGGCGGTAATTTGAGCAATTTCAAGATTCTTTTCTTTACCTGGAACTTGAATGACTACTCCAATAGAAGCAGGACCTCCTGGATTAACCTTAATAGAAGCATCACAAGAGATGATAATATGATCTAATGGCTTTCTTGTTGTTTCTGTCATCTTAATCTCTTCTCCTGTGGCAATACATCTAATCTTCTCTAATAAGCTCTTACTAGAAAGGAACATATCTGCTCCTTCTGTTGCTTCTATTAACTCGATTATAGTATCAAGTTTATCTTGTTCATCAGTCATACTTTTACCAAGATAAACTCTTACAGATAGCCTCTTTTAGTAATTCAGCTAAAGCCATTACTTCGTGACCCTTGAGAGGAACTGTATGAGAAGTAGTTTCCCCGCCTTTTGTTTGAGAAGCGCGAATCATTACTCCTTCTAATACTCCTTTAGGAGAAGTGATGTTTAGATACTTCTGAACTTGACCTTGACTATCAGATTTAGCTCCTGGATCGTGCGTAAGCTTTACTTCATCTCCAGTCCGAAGACCAAATAATACCTGAGAGATATCGTTAACTGATAGAGCCATTACTATCTTCTTCTCCCAATCATAAACATTAGGAGCAGAAGTAGAAGTAATCTCTACGAATACACAACCTTCTCGCTCCTTCCATCCGTCCTTAAACTTAAATCCTTCAAAGATACTTTCTCCTTTAGAATCTAAACCATCAAAAGACTTATCTCGATCCTTATAGTAATGAGGCGGTGAAAAGTTAAACTGGATACATCCAAAAGATCCTTTTAAACCCTTATAGATTGCGAAAGTTAACGGTCTCATTTATTCTCCTTTTTTGAAAATACTAATTCTGCTCGTCAAAAAATAATCTCAAATTTAGCCCTATAAGGGCTTTTCTTTACTTTTAATCGTTTCTTCTAATACCTTCATATATCCATCAAACCAAGAACTCACGGTAAGGCCCGTGATCGCCATCGACACTCCAACCGTTGGTCCGGCGTAATATTTCTTTTGAAGCTCTTCGATAGACATTCCACCTACACCTTCAATAGATAAACCCATAGAATAACCTAACATTCCGTAAAGAATGATAAGTTCTCCTACTCGAAGTTTATTTGTTTGAAGGATTTCTAATATCTTATCAAGAGAGTCTGACACTTTATCTGGATCGAAATTATCACTTTTTGGTAATTCTACTAGTTCCATCTTTCTCGTCTTTCCAATCGTCAGATTTCAAAAAAATACTTTTACAATTTTTACATTCTAAAAAGCCACTATAAAACATAGTAGCTTTATATCCGCCCTCAAAAATTTCTTCTTTAAAGATAGTAATCGACAAAGATCCGCAAGATGGACATTTTTTAAAGGCGGGAATATTTTCTAGTTCTGATACTAGATCAGTAAATCTATCCAATTATTACTTCTTAATAGCTTTCTTCTTAGGATTCTTCTTATGAGGTAATACTTCATCACATAAACCGTGCGACTTCATCTCTTTTGGAGTAAGCCAATTATCCTGATCAAGTAATACCTTTTCGATAATTTCTTCACGAGTCTTGTATTTGCTGTTACGAAGGAAATGATCTGCCATCTTTTCAAATTCAATATCTTCCATTTTTCGCGAAGCTACAAGATCTCGATAATTACCATGATTTCCTGAAGAGAAATGATGAATCATAGCTAAACTATTAGGTGCCATAACTCGCTCATCACCCGCAACGAAAATCATCGTAGCCGCACTAGCAATTTCTCCTAGTGCTACTGTTCTGATATGCATTTTTACTGCTGACATTGTATCAATAAAAGCCCACGTAGCGTCTAAATAGCCGCCTGGACTATTGATAAGCACTTGAACGTTATCAGTGTACTTCTCGTCAAAATGAAGAGCCCATAACTTGGATTGGGCTTTAGCTAATGTATCTTTACTAATAACTCCGTTAATTTGAATGATACCTTGCTCTTCAAGAGATTTCTGATCTGTTTGACCGAACATTCCAGGAAAAAATGGAAATTCGATTTCTTCTACTTCTTCCTCATCAGCGATTTTTTTTAATTGTTCTACTACTTCTACTGGAGTTTCTTTAGGTAAATCCTTTACTTTAATACTAATTTTTTGATTCTTTAAAAGCATGAAACCTCCTATTCGTCAGTAGGATCGTCAAATAAGCTAAAGGGTTCTTCTACTCGCCAACCTTCATCCTCCCACTCGTTATCAACTTTATCGTCTTCTTCGACTAATCCTGTATCAGACCGATGCTGAATCATTCCTGCGAGCTTGTTGATTTGCTCACTTAAAGCCTTATCGATATCAACACCAAAATCCCATTCAATGGTGCTTCTTAATGTATCTATAATCTCTACTAAAGTATTATCTTCTTTCATATTTTACTCCTTAATAAAGTTCCATTAATTTATCAGCTAATATTGCCCACCCGCCAGCTACGATGTCTGTAATATCCTCATCTGACCAACTATATCTTAAAGAAGCAGTAATACCTACTGGGTTTGCCATTCTCCATCTAAATATATTATTTGGTAAATCGTCGATAAGAATATCTCCTTTAATTAACCATTTATAAGGAGTAAAGATTCTCTTCTTGAGTAAATCTCCGAAGAATCTATCAAGCCACATTTCCTTCTCGCCACAACAAAGAGGATTACCATCGAATGGAGCTGAAACTACATAAATTGTATATTTGCTAGATAACTTCTCAATTGCTTCAATAGCACCAGGAATTACTGGACAGGAAAGAAAAAATCCAGGATCAGTAAATGCCCGCCGATAAATATTAGCATCTACTCGCGGATCATCCATCGAATGACCGTGAATATATTTTGCTAAAT